>Ga0207140_1020_pt1 | contig 37700 bp, 34 predicted proteins | sample Alteio_BWMinHeat_4_FD_153528 | JGI IMG/M metagenome (GOLD analysis project Ga0207140, IMG submission 153528) | Enriched cells from forest soil in Barre Woods Harvard Forest LTER site, Petersham, Massachusetts, United States -... | ecosystem: Environmental > Terrestrial > Soil > Temperate forest >... | reverse complement strand
ATGACGATCAGCTGTTCTCGCCAACGACTTTCTCAAATTTTGAGCGTAAATATCGCTCATTACGGCGCGTCCGGTCCTTAACCTGGCCGACTAACTGCCCGCAGGCGGCATCTATATCATCGCCACGGGTCCTTCTTACGGTCGTATTCAAGCCAGCCTGCATTAAAATATCTTTAAAACGATCGATGGTGGCCATGTCTGATCGCTGATAATCCGTCATCGGAAACGGGTTAAAAGGAATGAGGTTCATTTTAACGCGTATGCCGTCCAGCAATTTAATCAGTTGTCGGGCGTGCTCAGGCTTATCGTTCACGCCCGCGAGCATGACATATTCCATCGTGATAGAACGTCGTTTGTCTTCTTTAAAATATTCTCTGCATACCGCCATTAATTCTTTTAGTGGATATTTTTTATTGAGCGGAACAATTTCATTGCGCAATTCATCATTCGGAGCATGTAATGAAACAGCGAGTGCCACATCGGTGGCAGCGCGCAGTTGATACATGGCTGGCACCACCCCTGCCGTGCTGACCGTCACGCGACGTTTAGATAAACCATACGCAAAATCATTCAGCATAATATGGAGCGCAGGAACGACATTATCAAGATTCAGTAAAGGTTCGCCCATGCCCATCATGACAACATTTGTCACGGTATGATCATGCAAACCATTTTGTTTCGAGAGCTTGCGCACGGCGATCCACAATTGGCTAATAATTTCAGCCGTTGTTAAATTGCGATTAAATCCCTGCTTGCCCGTGGAGCAAAAATCACAATTTAAAATGCAGCCTACCTGCGAAGAAATGCATAAGGTGCCACGCGTTTTTTCCGGAATAAATACGGTTTCAATGCAATTACCGTCCGCGAGGCGCAACAGCCATTTGTACGTGCCGTCTGCCGCGGCTTTTTTCATAAATCACATCAGGGGTCGTTAATTCAGTGAGCGCGGATAATTTTTGCCGTAAGTCTTTGCTGATGTTGGTCATTGCATTGAAATCAGTGACACCATTAAAGTGTATCCACTTTAAAATCTGTTCGGCGCGATAAGGTTTTTCATCGATGCTGACAAAATAATCCCGCAGCGCTTGGGTATCCAGGCCAAGTAAATTAACTTTGGTGTTTGTTAGCGGCTGCGGGGTTGGCATTAGGCAAGCTCACTTTCTTTGACATAAGAAATAATGTCTTCCGGTTTAAAGAAGAAAGCAATTTCCTGCTTCGCGGTGTCCGGTGCATCTGATCCATGCACGGCATTGTGATCAATCGAAGTAGCAAAATCCGCGCGAATCGTGCCAGGGACGGCATCTTTTGGATTGGTGGCACCCATGATTTCGCGATTGCGTGCGATTGCATCTTCGCCTTCCAGTACTTGCACGAGCACAGGGCCTGAGCTCATGAAACTCACCAAGCCGGCAAAAAACGGACGAGCTTTATGGACCGCATAAAACTGTTCGGCTTGTGCTTTGCTCAGGTGCATCATTTTGGAAGCGACAATGCGTAATCCGGCTTTTTCAAAGCGGCTGTTGATTTGACCAATGACGTGTTTGGCAACGGCATCGGGTTTGATAATGGATAATGTTTTTTCGACTGGCATACTGATTCCTTAAACTTTGGCTAATATCAATTACATATATAATTTTATGCATGTAACAAATGATGATTTGTGTGCGAGATTATACCTATTTAATCATAAAATGCGAAGGTCATATGTTGTGGGAATTGTTCCCGGATTACGCTGCGCTCCATCCGGGCTACGTCTGACTAAACCCGGGGTGTTTTACATATTGATTATCTTTTTGCGCCAACGTTGGGCCTTTGCCAATAATTCTTTTTCGTCCAGTGTTTGCAGTTCGCGGTTTTTTAAGAGCTGTTTGCCAGCGACCCATACATCGGTGACTTGTTGGCGCGATGCGGCATAAACAATGGCAGACATGGGATGATAAAGCGGTTGCGTTTCAATTTGTTCAAGATTAATCGCGATAAAATCAGCAGCTTTTCCTTTGTATAATGAGCCCGTGTAATGATCAATGCCCAATGCTTTGGCGCCATGGATGGTTGCCATTTTCAAGGCTTGTTCAGCCGATACGGCTTTGGGATCCATCGTGGTTAATTTGCCAAGAAAAGCCGCCGAGCGCATTTCACTCATCATATCGAGATCATTATTACTTGCAGCGCCATCCGTACCTAATGCCACGTTGATACCCAGTTTTGTCAACCGTTCAACCGGGCATGCACCACTCGCGAGTTTCATGTTGGATTCAGGACAATGCACGATATTGGGGCGAGATTTTTGCAGGATAGTAAAATCAGATTCATCCAGTTGTGTCATGTGAATCGCAATGAGATTGGGTGATACCATGCCGATATCATCCAATAATTTCAGTGGTCGGCAGCCGTATTTTTCCAGCGCCTGTGAAATTTCAGAGGGTGCTTCCTGTAAATGAATATTAATTTTTAATTTGTATTCATCCGCCAATTCTTTAACGCGCAACAAACTTTCTTTTGACAATGTGTAAGTCGAATGTGGCGCGAGAGTGGGTGTGACGTAATCATTCTGTTTGTACTGCTGATAAAATTCGATTGCTTTGGTGAAATATTCCTCGGTTGTTTTGGCCCATGCAGTTGGCACATCCATGATGGTCATGCCAAGGTGTGCACGCATGCCGGCAGATTGCGCAGCTTTGGCAGTCGCATCCATAAAGAAATACATATCATTGAAACAGGTGGTGCCTGCACGAATCATTTCAGCCATGGCAAATTGCGATGCATCATGCACAAATGTATTGTCGACCCATTTACCTTCTGCGGGCCAAATATAATTATTCAGCCAGTCCATTAATTCGAGATCATCAGCCAGGCCGCGAAATAAATTCATGGCGATATGCGTGTGGCTATTAATAAAACCGGGGGTGATCGCATGCGTTTTGAAATGCTGCTCTGAATTTGCCTGATATTGTTCGCGCGCTTTTTGGCTCGGTAAAATGTCATGAATCTTGCCGTTTTTTATGGCAAGCGCGTGGTTTTCCAGCACGTTATTGTTGTCGCAGGTAATAATCCATTTGGCGTGAATAAGACTATCTATTTTTTCCATGGCTGGCCTTTTAATTGTTTTTTCTCTTTTCCGGAGAGGGTGGGGTTCACATTAATCATATAACTCATTGAATAAATTAAATTTTAATAAAATATACTTTATAAATACCCCCAAAGTTTAACGTTAATCTCAAGTTCATTAATTGATTCATAACTAAGTTTGAGCATTGTATGATACTGCGCATTGATCTCAAAATAAATTTGCATTGCTATACATAGATTGGATTGGTCTGCTATGAGTGTTTGAAAACTGGAGAAAATATGTGTTTAAAAAGAAAACTTCATTTATTAATTATAATTATTTTAAGTGGCAGCAAAGTTTTTGCAGACGGATGTAATGTTGACGGTATGTGGTTTGATCCCATGAATTCAAATATGGAATATTCGCTATCACAAAATGGAACAACGTTTACTGGAAAATCTAAATATATAGACGATAAATGCGGCGCTTTTATTCTGTCTGGAACGATTAATAATAACACTGTATCTTTTGAAGCGACTTCTGAGAAATCCGGTCAAGGACCTGAATGTGAAATCCATGAAAGAGTTAGCGGCACATTCGGTAATAACTGCACGCTCTTAAAGGGTACAACGACAGATGATAAAAATAGTGATGAATTCAATTTATACCGTGAACCTATAAAAATTACATCCCTAATCCCAGCGAGTGAATTTGTTATTTCAGCAGAACCGCGTATGCCTTCATTTAGGGCTGCTGCTGAAGTTTACATACCCAGCAGTATGACATTTATGAATAATCTTTTGCCGCGTACAAATGAGAGTCCTTTTACTTGGAAAGTTAAAATTAAACATGAGCTACCCAAAAGAATAGTAGAGGGAGAACTAAACGAAACAGTGTCAAATGATGGAGTTTATGAGCCTGATTTTAGCCAACTTAAATGGTTATTAGGCGGCAAATTAACTTTATCGGTACAATATTTTCATACAATGCGGGATGAAAATACTTACATTATTAAAGGTACTAATCCAGGAAAAACAAGAATAGAAGAAATAGTAACTAGTCCCATTTTACGCCAAATCGCTTGCATGGAAAGTCGATACAAGCAATTCGAAGCTAAACGTGAAGGTGGCACGGGCTTCCCCGTTGTTGGTGTTGGTAAAAATGGCGTATCCGGAGGCATTGGAATTTTTCAAGCTTATATTCCTAGACCTGAAGATCATGAAATATGGAATTGGAAAGATAATGTTCTTTATGGCATAAGAACTTTTGAAAGTAAGAAAGAAGAAATAAGAAAAAAAATGGCGAAGAAAGAGCTTAATCGACTTAATAAAGAAAGAAAAAAACAAGGATTACCTTTATGTGCAAAAGACAGTATACCTCCTTTGAATGAAGAACAAACAGAAAGAGAAGCGTTGCGCAGATACAATGGCTGCCGCGAATTTCAGTGGGAATTAACAGATAGTAAAAGCTGTGAAGGTAAATGGGTAGTACACCCCACAATCTGGGGAGCGTGTTTGCCTGACTACGTAAATGATGTTTTAAATTGTTCACTTGACGGATAATTAATATGAAAAAACTATTTTTTATAAAACTTATATTGAGCTTGCTTCTCACAAAAAGTTTCGCTGCCGGAATAGCTTCCACCAAAGATGAAATTGACTCAACACAAACCTTCGGTAATGTGGCTATTTCAAATGTTGTTAGTCGTGGAGAAAATGGTACTTTTGCTGGGTATAAATTATTAATACGCCCTGTCATCTATAACAAGGATCATATTAGACCCTTTATACATGGTTCAAATAAACCTATCCATGAATTAGGCAAGCCATTGTGGATGATTACAGGCTCTCAACTTCCTGCAACGGAAGATACTTGCACTGAGGCAGACATTGACAGTTGCGAATCAAATCCATCCGATCCGTTTAACGTTTGCTACAATTCTTGCGTTAAAAATGGTCCGGAATTTTTATTTTATGATAAAAATAAAGGTGATCTTTACATAGCAACGGCTACTGACAACGTAGGTCAAGGCGGTGGTCCAATGTTAATCTATGTTGCCAATGTTCCTACCAAAAGTATCCGCTTCCTAAGAACAATTGGCGGACCTATTGATGCTACCCTTTCTCCTTCTGGTAAGTTCCTGACTTTCTATGGCGGCGACACGATTACAATTTACAATTTAGAAACCAAAAAAGATATTCTCATTAAAACAGAAAATGTTTGGACGAAAGGTAAAGAAAAATTACATATTTTAAGCGTGCTTAACTGGATTAATGATCATCAATTCGTTTATCGCGATAATATTTACCACGATAAATTTCAAAATGAATGGGACTTCTCGACTGAATATACCTATGATATTACTGTGCAAAAAAATATTAAAAACCAAGCATTGAAAAAAACAGAGCTTCGGATGAGAAAAGAAAGAATTTAATTTTTTTTATTTTTAAAATCCGCCCCGCTATTTTGGTTGGGTTATTTGAGGTGCAGTTTCAATTGCGCCGTAAGTTTTTTAGCAGATCGGGTGCGATAATGGCTGATATGGCCTGATGTCCTAGCACCAAGGAAAAATGTCCTTCTCGAGGTTGCTTAAAATTCTTTCTCTATGCTTGGTGTCCATTGATGCCAAAATTTGGAGTGCTTTGTTTGTTGTTTGAGTGTGCCAGAGTCGATTTCTTTGGCTAGTAAGCTACGAACTTCGCTTCGTTTGATTCTTGCATCCGCTAAGGTGACTTGTGGATACACGCCTAGGGCTAATAATTTTTCCTTGCCATTAAAACGGTATTTAAGCCGCCAATATTTCGATCTTTTCGGAGTGACGAATATAAATAAACTTTCCACAATGAATATTGCTAGATGATACTAGATTTGAATGTTCCGGAGAGGGTGGGATTCGAACCCACGTGGGAGCAAAACTCCCCATCCGATTTCGAGTCGGCGCCGTTATGACCGCTTCGGTACCTCTCCTGACGCAATGCATTATACTAAGTCTTGCGTCAGATTCTAGTGATTTCATGCCAGAACTATCTCAACTAGGAGATAGTTTCCAATCACGATTTTTGCACCAGCCCAGGCGGAACAAGACTGACGTCCTTGGCGCTTTCAGGATAATAGCGGTCGGATACAGGGTAGAGTGTGTGGAATGTGCTGGATGCAATGCCGGGCGGTATACGCAACGGTGGAATACTTTTCGCAGATAAATATTCTTTATCGCGGCTTTGAATGACAGAACTGCCACAACCCAATAAAAATAGACTGCAACAACCCAATAAAAACAGATTTATTGTTATTTTCATTACTTATACTCCTGCGCTTTGCATCGCTTCTTTAACGGCCTGATGATATTTTTGATCTAAAGGTAATAATGGCAAGCGTATACCCGATTTTATTTTACCCATGGTTTGTAATGCCCACTTGGCGGGAATGGGATTGGATTCGACAAACAAACGTTCGTGCAGCAGCATTAATTCAGCATTAATTTTTTGCGCGGTTGCCTGATCAGCCGCCAGCGCAGCATCGCACATTTGCCGCATTTTCAGCGGCGCGATATTCGCCGTGACGGAAATAACGCCATGCGCGCCGTGCAGCATTAAATCGAGAGCGGTGGCATCGTCGCCGCTATAAATAGCAAAATTTTTATCACAGCGCCGCATGATCTCTTGCGCACGTTCAAGTTTACCAGTCGCCTCTTTGACGCCGATGATGTGTTTCACTCGCGAGAGCCGTTCAACGGTTTCGGGCAGTAAATCACAAGCGGTGCGGCCAGGCACATTATATAAAATAATCGGCATGCCAACGTTATCGGCGACTGTTTTATAATGCGTATAAAGACCGTTTTGGGTGGGTTTATTGTAATAAGGCGTAACAAGCAGACAAGCATCCGCGCCAGCCTGTTTGGCACTCTCGGCGAGTTTGATGGTTGTGCGGGTTGAATTGGTGCCCGCGCCAGCAATGACAGGAATCCTGCCAGCCGCCTGTTTGATAACCAGAGTTATCAACTCCAGCTGTTCATTGGGTTCAAGCGTAGCCGATTCGCCCGTTGTACCAGCCACGACAATGGCACTGGTTTTTGCCGAAATATGCCATTCAATCAACTCTTGCAGGGCATGTTTATCAATAGACCCATCTTCCTGCATAGGTGTCACAAGTGCGACCATGCTGCCTTTGAACATAACTGTCTCCACTATATTTACGAAGATTTTTATAGTCGATAGAGCAGATTTTGTCTATAAATTTTTGCTTTACCTGTTTATAATCTAGCCCCTTTGACAAGACTCGTGAATAGAATGGTTATGAAAGCAATCTCAGATCGGTTATGGGGAAGCAGGGCGAAATTAAGCTATTTAATGATAGCTTCGATGCTGGTCCTCTTTACAATGCTAGGCGGCCGGGAAATTTGGACCCAGGAACACCGCTGGGCGGATATTGTTTCCGGCATGTTTTATCGGCATGATTTTCTGCACCCCTATCTAGGCAATAACAATTACTACGATAAACCCCTTCTCTCATATTGGCTGATTGCAATCATTGCTAAACTCTACGGCGGTCTGACAGCCTGGTCCTTACGTTTGCCTTCGGCATTGGCAGGTTTATTAGCGATTTGGTCCACGTATAGTCTCGGCACGACGCTCAAAAATAAGCAGCTGGGATTTTTGTCCGCGTGGCTTTTATTGACGACATTTTATTTTGTCTTTTGGGCGCGTACCAGTAGCGCGGACATGTTGAACCTGGCAGGGTCCGTATTTGCCGTCGCCTGGTATATGAAGAAGCGCTATCAGGCCGGTTATTTTGATTATTCCGTTTTCTTTTTAATTATTGCCGTATCTTCATTATGTAAAGGATTGGTCGGTGCGATTGTCCCTTGCATCGCCGTGCTCTGCGATGTTGCCTTGCAAAAATCCTGGCGACAGCATTTGCGTTTGCCGTTATTTTTAAGCCTCATACCCGCGTTAATTATTTATCTACTACCCTTCATGGCGTCCAGTTACATGGGCGGCGGTTCTTATTCTGAAAGTGGCTTGTATCTTGTCTATCGGGAAAATATCCTGCGTTATTTTCAGCCGTTCGATCATCAAGGCCCTATTTATACTTATTTCATTTATCTGCCAGTGTATTTGCTGCCGTGGACAATCTTTTTCATTCCAGCATTATTTTCCCTGAAATCACGCTGGCGCACGATGACGACGAACCAAAAATGGATTGTCTGGACGACGCTCAGTTTATTTGTATTTTTTACCGCGAGTGGTTCACGCCGCAGTTATTATGTGCTGCCACTGGTGCCGTTTGCTATTTTACTCACGGCAGACTGGATGTTATCAGGCACGTTCATCAAGACGATGCAGCGTTTATATGCGCGCATGATTATTATCTTTTTAACGCTTCTTTTTTTACTCTTTGGTGTTGCGCAAGCCTGGTATTATTCCCAATACGGCATCAATCGTTTTGCGCAAGAGCTAAAGCAGCAGGCAGAAATGACGATGCCCTGGCAGCATTGGCAAGTCGTCATGCTGGATGCGGAAAGTAAATTAAATTTTTATTTGCAACTGCCGCCGAATGCCAATACGTATGACATACAGGGTGAACGCGTGCCGCAATCTTCCGCGCAGCTTGCGAAAGCATGGCCAATTGTGCAAGATAAGCCTGAGCATACAATTTTTATCACACGTAAACTTTATGCGGCTGCGCTGGAACCATTTTTTTCAGGGTATGAACGTGTCGAATTACCGGCTTTTTCGGCTTGGCCTTTTATCGATGCAAACGTTAACGATGAGCCTGTCGCGTTTGTTCCGAAACGGAGTGAAACTGGCTGATACACGGGTTAATACATGACCCAGCAAGTTGTTAGAAAAAAATATATTAAATATCTCATCAACAAGGCCAAACAAGATCCCTCTTTTGATCAGCAAGAACTCGAAGAATTAATACAAGACCTGCGAGAGGGTTTTTGTTACGGTTTCGCTGTACCTGACGCCTTGTTTTCTGTGTTTGATTATGATGTTTGGTGGGAGCATCTGCAGGCGGCCGTGCATAATTGGGACGAGAAGGATGACTCGCTTGATGAGCCAATTGATCTACAATCTTATTTGCCGCCGACACATGAGCCTGATCCAAATGAAAAAGTGGTTACGCTCAGAGATTTGTTTGAAAAAAGTCTACATTATACTGTTTCGTTGCAACTTTGTTATGAACACAGAACTCCGGGTTTTCATGAGGAAAAATTTGACCAGTATAATTTATTAAAACCTAAAAAAAAATTCAGCATTATCATTAACAATGAACCGCGATTTATAAAACAATGGGACAGGATAGGCGGCCACTTCACCTGGCGGGAATTGGCGCATTTCTTAACCGACAATAAAGAAGTGATTGCTGGCAATGCATGCTTAATTTATTCTTTTGATCACACCATCACGCTTAAATATAAAAATAATCGTTGGGTGTTGTATGACTCCAACTTTAATCACAGCTCCGCGGAAAAAATGACTAAAACATGCCGGACCAGCTGGGGCATGGCATTGCATATTTTTAGAGTATTGGCAACACGGTCACTGGTGGTTGATCTTGCGTCATTTGATGACACCAGAGAATCCGCATTTATCTTTCATGATGAAATAACGGCGCAAACAGCGGTGCAAATGATTCGCGACACGGGATTGCACATGATAGCGGAACACAAAAAAAGCTATCTTGAGCAGATTTTAAAATTGGCCCAACAGCATGACAATGTTAAAAAAGCGTTTATTAAAGCATTGCTGCGCCGAGACTCCCCACAAAAAACAGGGTTTGAGCGCTTGATTAATCATGCGCCGCTTATGTTTAAAAAAATTGTAAAATTGGCTGGACAGGATACGGATTATGCGCAGGCATTACGGAGTTTTTTTTTAAAAGAAGCAAAATCCCCTGTTTTTGCATGGATCGCCAATTCTGGGTCGATGGCTATCCCCCGATTATTGGCACTGGCGGCGCACGATGAATTAATGGCGCTAAAAATCGCGCGCGATTTATTAATGTCAGACGAAGATGGCGTGCTGTTTCTCCAAATCATCCTGGAACAGAATGAGTTTCTGTCTGATTTTTTGCAGTTAAGCACTAAACAAAAAACGATTGAACTGGCTGTTGCCAGTGCAGTAAGCAGGGATGTCGGGGGCACGACCGGTTTTAACCTATTGCTGAACAATGCGCCCCATTTATTGGCCAAGCTGATCAAACACGCTCATGCGAGTCCTGCGTTGGCCAAACAATTCGCGCAATTATTAATGAAAAAAACTCGAATTAATCGCACTGGCCTGCATAAACTCATCATGCATGCACCAGAGCTTTTGCCGCAGTTGTTAAAACTGGCTGCTGTCAATAAAGAAATCCGCGTAGCACTGGCAGCGGCGCTGGTGGAAAAATCAAAAAGACAAAATTCAGCGTTTTTAATCTGGATAAAACACGCGAACGGTTCCCTCCCGCTCTTGTTTCGGAGGGCCGCAACGTCGCAGAGTCTGGCACTCGCTCTCTATATCTCGCTCAAGCAAACCAACAGGAAGGGAAGAACAGGGTTTGAAAGCTTGCTGCGTAGCCATTCTGCTTCGTTAATACCTTTATTGATGCTCGCAGCCGATAATCGGCTCATTTATATTGCCCTGCAGATCGTATTAATGGCATCTTCAGAAAGTAAACGCGCTGAACTATTGGATGCTCTGATCAGCACAGGATTGCCTGCGAAAAGTTCTGGTAAACACGTTTATCGTCTAAAAAAAGCATGTATAAAAAATGTGGATGCTATTCCTGAATTACTGGACGCGTTAATAGCGCTTAATCGCGGGGTGAAAAAGCCCGATAAAAAAATGTCTTTAAAAAATTATTCCCTATTTCAATCCGCGCCAGTCCCGCCATCGGCACAAAAAAAATATCCTAACCCCGTTCGTGTCACACGTTTTTAGGAAAAAAATTTACTATTTTTAAAAAATTGTATTAAGATATATCTTTGGTTTTTTTTATGGTTTATTCAGAGATTTATTCAGACGGAAAAGGAACAGAACATGACAGAAAATTTATTGCAAAAATTAGAAGAGAAAATGATGACATTACTTTCGGAAGTCGAAGATTTACGGAAAGAAGTGCATCGTTTGAATATGGAAAGTGCATCCTTGAAGATGGAACGTGAAAACCACGGCCGCAAATTGCAAGAATTGATTGGTTTATTAGATACTGTGAATGTTGTGAGTGTCGCCAGCCCGACCAGCATCATGAGTGAAACCATCGCCGCTTAACAACGTTTTTTCAGGGACTGTTTTGCTAAACATAGGGAAATGTTAACGCATGGCAAGAAAAAACCAAACTGCTTTATTAAAGAAATTAAAAAAACAGGTGCGTTCATTGCAGCGCAAAGAGGAGCGGTCGCGGAACCAGTTAAAAGCAGCCCTGAAAAAAGCACACAAGCTTGGAAGAGTTTATAAAAGCAAGCTTGCTTCAAAAATACGTGTGATGAAGAACAAAATGGCTGCATCTCACGCTTCGGCTTATGCCCAGGTTGCCGCTGACGTGCAGCGGCAAATGTTAAAATCCGTTGAAACACGCAGCAAGGCCTTAAAAGCATCCATTCAGAAACTGGAAAAAAAATATATTTCAAAATTGACCCGAAATATCGTCAACAAGGTCAAGCAATCCGGCGGTGTACGTAAGGGTACAGCGCTCCGCAAAACATCAAAATCCCTAAAAAAACGCCGCGGTTGAAGCATCGGCCATATCGCCTGTATAAAATCTCGTATAGTCAATAATTTGCTCAAATAATTAATTTTACATATAATTTGAGCTATACTGTTCATATCAATAAAAAAATAAAAAAACATAACGAGGAAGTCATGAAACATATCGTTATCGTTGGTGCGGGGCCTATTGGTTTATTTACCGCCATCAAATTAAAACAAAAAGGCGTGGCGAATGTCACAGTCATTGATCCCAGAACAGGCCCCTATATTAAAGCCAAACAGCAAGACAGTGAAAATATTGCTGTCGACTCAAAAGCGAGTGAATACACGCGTCCAGGTATACTTGATGATAAAGTTTTTAAAGAGTTAACGACTTACGTTAACGTGAGCGAGGATGATCTCAAGCTAACAGTCAGCTATTCCCCTTCTCAACATATAAAAGATGCCGAACGCTCACTTTATGCTCTTGCAGAAGAGGCGGGTGTCAATTTACAAAAGAAAAAGTTTGTATCGTTTTTTTCAAAAGACAGTTTAGTGGTCATCGATGCGGTGAGCAAGGAACAAGAAATTATTCCTTGTGATTTAGCAATTGATTGCACGGGTTCAAAGCGGGTATTAATGAATGAAGTCAATAAACAAGTCGCTGAACAGCCATTTAAATTAGAAACTGTCTCTGATAATCCCATAAAAAACTATTTTTTAGCCTATATAAAAATGGATCCCGCCGATAGTGCGCTAATTAAGGATCGTAAGGAAAAAAGGTTGCCGCACGTGGAAGATCCGCTGCCACATACACTTTCCCTAGAAAAACTGCGTACACAATTCGGGTGGCAGGAATTTGATGAACCAAAATGGCAAGCTTGGCTTTTTGAAAAAGATAAAGTGCTTTTGTATTACGAAATACCGCCTAATTTACCAAAGGAGCAATATGAACATTGGTTAACGGCTTTGCTAGAATTAAAAATTGGAAAAGCCAATATTGCTTTTCAACATATTACTTCTCCCAGAGATTTACAAAAACCTACTTTTGGGCCTTTTACCAGTGATGTGCAAAAATGCTTAACGCCCATGTTTGCTGGAAATGAATATATTCCGGGAGTCGCTCCACTCGGTGATACGCAGATTACCGCTGTACCGTGGCTCGGTAGTGGCGTTCTTGGTGGTGTTGAGCGCACAAATTCTTTCCTGAATGCGATTTCTGTTGTTGGAGGTGAAATTGTCGCAATTGATGCCGAGAATTATCAAAAGTATTTAATGGACATTATTGGTGATCAGGCTGAAAAAGTTATCGACCTTGATTATGATAGAAGAAATGAACTAAATGACGCAATAGTCAAGGAAAGATTGCGCTACATACTAGCTATCACTGACAGTACACCTGAAGAAGAAATAATAATTAAAGCCGGCCTGGTCGAGTTGAGAAAAAAATACCAGGATCTTATTATCCGTGCTTATGCAGCAGACGATTATGATAAAAAAGACCATTGGCAAGAAGTCTGGTCCTTGTATGAATTATTAGATGATAAAGATGCAATGACGAATTTATTAAATGATTTTAAAGGAAGTGCGGTTTATTCTGAGGCTGTGAAATTTGCTTTTACTAAACTAGATGAAGCGATAGTCAAGGAAAGAGAGCGCTACATAAAAGCTATCACTGACAGTACATCTGAAGAAGAAATAATAATTAAAGCCGGCCTGGTCGAGTTGAGAAAAAAATACCAGGATCTTATTATCCGTGCTTATGCAGCAAACAATGATGATAAAAAAAACCATTGGCAAGAAATCTGGTCCTTGTATGAATTATTAAATGATAAAGATGCAGTTACAAATTTATTAAATGATTTTAGAGGAAGTGCAGTTTATGCTGAGGCTGTGAAATTTGCTTTTACTAGATTAAGTGAAAGTTTTGTTTTAAGCCGTGAAAAAGAAATGCGTGGAGAAGAAATACGTGAAGATGAAGAAGAAATAATAATGAAAACCGGCTTTGTCGAGTTGAGAAAAAAATACCGGGATCTTATTATCCGTGCTTATGCAGAAGACAATGATGATAAAAAAGAACATTGGCAAGGAATTTGGCGCTGGTATGAATTATTAGATGATAAAAATGCTCACGAATTATTATTAAATGATTTTAAGGGAACTGCAATTTATTCGGAAGCCGTGAAATTTGCTCTTGCTAAACTGCTCAGTCAGGAATCAAGTGACAGTCTTGTTTTAAGCCGTTTTGTTCAGGAAATAAAAGACAATGTGCCAGATGTAGAAGCAAAAATAATAATTAAAGCCGGCCTTGTCGATCTTATTATCCGTGCTTATGCAGAAAACAATTATGATAAAAAAGAACATTGGCAAAAAATCTGGCCCTTGTATGAATTATTAGATGATAAAGATGCGATGACGAATTTATTACATGATTTTAAGGGAACGCCAGTTTATTCTGAGGCTGTGAAATTTGTTCTCGCAAAAATTGCCAGCCAGGAATCAGCTGACAGTGATGTTTTAAACCATTTTATTCGAGAGATAGTTTTTGTTCGAGAGGTAGACGATATTCTGGATTTACAAACTGTTCTTAATGATGCGCTTGCTATTACAGTATTCGATAAAAATAAGGATGCAGCAAAAAAATTAATCGAACAAGGCGCAAATATTAATTATTTGGATGAACATGGCTGCTCATTACTTTATAGAGTAGTTAATAGAATGGACCCCCAAGATTTTGTGGGTGAATTATTATTGTTGGGCGCAGATCCCAATCAAGCTAATAAGCTAAATTCAGAACATAAAAAAATAGATGCTTATTACGCTAAAACGCCACTTATGGCAGCAGCAGAGAATGGCAGCAAAAAAGTCATTATTAAATTACTTGAGGCTGGAGTAGACCCTTATGAAACAAATCATAAGAATAAAAGTGCACTAGGGTTTGCTAACCGAAAAACTAAAGCATTCATTTTGAAATGGCTTAAAGACCATCCTGAATTACGTCAAGCAGAAAAAGGCTCACCCATCCAATCAGGCTTGTTTGCACAACAAGTTAAGCCTGAGGCTGAATTAGAAGATAAAAAAGAAAAGAAATCAGAAAGTAAATTTAACAAATGACTTAACTAGCAAGTAGGTTGGGCTGAGCGTGGTGTGCGAAGCCCAACAATTATTCCACCGTACATGCAAGTGAACCCTTTAATAAACGTATCTCAATCCTGTCTCCCTTGCTCACTTCATTCGCATTACGCAATACCCGTTGATTTTTGGTCACAATGGCATACCCGCGTTGCAAGGTGGCAAGCGGACTTAACGCATCCAGCTTGGCAGCAGCTTGCACCAGCATGGTTTGACGTTGTTGAATAGTCATCATCAGCGCCTGTAACAATTTTTGTTCCTGAACATGTGTTACATTTTCCAATTGGCGTATGCGATGGATGGGCAGCAAGCGGTGTAATCTTGCCTCCAAATCCCTTAATTTTGTCTGATATTTTGTAAGCAACTGGGTTTGTAATTGCACGAGTGATAATTCACAAAAATCGAGATGCTGCATTCGTTCAACCAAGCGCCGTTTCGGATGCTGTTGCGACAAATGTTTTTGTGCCCAAGTTAGCGTCTGCTGCATCGTTTGCATTTTTTGCAGCATGCGTCGAGCAATTTGTTGTCCTTGCTGCATAAGCAATCGTAATAAATCGGTTTGATCAGGCGTGATCATTTCTGCAGCGGCAGAAGGCGTCGGCGCGCGTTTGTCAGCGACAAAATCAGCTATCGTGAAATCGACTTCATGGCCGACGCCGCTAATAATCGGAATCTGGCTCTGATAAATAGCCATGGCCACGCTTTCTTCATTAAACAGCCACAAATCTTCTAACGAACCACCGCCGCGCGCCACAATTAAAATATCGCATTCCTGTCTTCGATTGGCAGTTTGTATGGCTTGCACAATATTCGGCGCAGCGCTTTGTCCCTGTACCAGACTCGGATAAATAATAACTGGCGCGCAAGGATAACGGCGTTTTAAAACAGTCAGGATATCGCGGATGGCAGCGCCTGTTGCAGACGTAACGACGCCAATTTGTCTGGGAAAAAGTGGCAAGTCTTGTTTATGCGCGCCATCAAATAAACCCGCGGCTTCCAGTTTTTTCTTGAGTAATTCATACGCGCGCCTAAGCTTCCCTTCGCCGCGTTCTTCCATGTGTTCCGCAATTAATTGATATTCGCCGCGTGCTTCATACAAACACGCTCGTGCGCGTATTAATACATGCGCGCCATCTTTCGGTGTAAAGCCAACTTTTTTTTGCTGGCCTTTAAACAGACAACAGCGCACTTGGGCTGCTGAGTCCTTTAATGAAAAATACCAGTGGCCGGAATGCGGCGCGGCGAAATTGGACATTTCGCCTTCCACCCAAACCAGTGGAAAGGTATCTTCCAGTAAAAAACGTACTTCGTTATTTAAGCGGCTGACCGTATAAATGTTTTCGTCGGTATTCAGTATTTGCATGTTCTATTTTTCTAACCATTGATAAATTTTATTCTGTAAACTTTCATCAAGTAGATGCGGTGCATGACCTGCGTCTTCGATGTTTATTACCGTCACGTCCGGGTGAATCTGCTGCATTTTTTGAATAGTGTCCGGCACTAAAATGTCTGAATGTACGCCATGTATGACCAGCACAGGACAGCGTACTTTACGCCAAATATGCCATAGATCAACATCAAATAATGTTCCTTCCCATGCTTTTTGTGGATGCAGCATAGCCTGCCAGGCAATCTTGCTTTTATTCATCGAAAATTTAATGCGCTGGTCCAGCTTGGCAATAAATTTTCCTGACGCTGTTTCGCGGATGCTGTTTTCGGTCAAGTGCTGCCATTGTGCATCACTGAGTTTGCCGAAATCTGAATAAATGGATCGAAAATAGCGTTTAGCGTCGGCGATGGATGCAAACTCCGGGTCATGGCCAGCGTACGTTGTTAAACGTGCCAGCGCTTTGGTCGATATTTGTGGTCCAATATCGTTTAACACCAGGCGCTGAATGGGTGATTGCGGTAGGGACGCAAGTATCATGCCGATCAAGCCGCCTAATGAGGTGCCGATCCAGTCAATATGTTTGTCATCCGTGCGTGCAATCAGGGTATTCATATCAGCCAAATATTGTTCGTAGGTATAATGCAGCGGATTTTGAAGCCAGTCACTATCACCGCGGCCCACCAGGTCGGGACAAAATACATGCCGCCCTTGCTGGCTGAAAGAGGCGGCGAGTGCGTCAAAATCATGCGCATTACGTGTCATGCCATGCACGCATATTAGGGCGGGTTTTTCTGCCTTATTGCCCCATTCAAGGTAATGAACGCGATGGAATCCCTCTTCAGACAAACCCAGGAAATAATCCATTTTCATAAAAAAACTCTATTCGTAAAAGCAAAAATATGTATAATGTCCGGTTAATTTTAACCTGCAATTTTGATAGTAGGGGAATGATTATGATACGTCTAGCACAAAGCGAATTGGCTCTCACGTTTGACGATGTGTTACTCCTGCCCGGCGAATCTGCTGTCTTGCCCAAAGATGTTGATCTTAAAACAAAATTAACCCGCACTATCACGCTTAATTTGCCCTTGTTGTCATCGGCGATGGACACCGTTACCGAAGCAGGTCTTGCTATTGCCCTGGCGCAGGAAGGCGGTTTAGGCATTATTCATAAAAATATGCCGATTGCAGACCAGGCGGCCCAGGTTCGCAAGGTCAAGAAATTTGAAAGCGGCGTGGTCAAGGACCCCATTACTATTTCCCCCCAAACCACAGTGCGCGAGGTCATTGAATTAAGCCGAAAGTTTAATTTCCATGCCTTTCCAGTCGTGGGGCCGGATGGTCAGGTGGCCGGTATCGTCACGAGCCGCGATTTGCGCTTTGAAACCAATTTGGACCAGCCGGTCGCGAATTTAATGACGCCAAGAGAGCGTCTCGTCACCGTGAAAGAAAGTGCTGATCGGGATGCCGTTAAAAAAGAGCTGCATAAACACCGCATCGAAAAAGTGCTGGTGGTCAATGATCAATTTGTTTTGCAAGGCATGATCACCGTCAAAGATATTTTGAAAGAGCAGGAAAAACCCTTTGCATGCAAAGATTCTTTCGGACAATTGCGCGTCGGTGCGGCGATTGGTACGGGTGCAGACACCGATGACCGTGCCACGGCATTAGTCGCGGCGGGTGTGGACGTGTTGGTGGTAGACACCGCGCACGGCCACTCTAAAAACGTGATGGAACGCGTACGCTGGATTAAAAAGCATTTCCCGGAGGTGTCCGTCATTGCCGGCAATATTGCCACCGCGGAAGCGGCCAAGGCATTGGCAAAAGCGGGCGCGGATGCAGTGAAAGTTGGCATCGGCCCCGGTTCCATTTGCACGACACGTATCGTCACCGGCGTGGGCATGCCGCAAATTTCAGCGATTGCCAATGTGAGCGCAGCGCTCGCGGGCAGCGAAGTCGGCATTATCGCAGACGGCGGTATCCGCTATTCCGGCGATATTTGCAAGGCACTCGCCGCCGGCGCATCAGCCGTCATGATCGGCGGCTTGTTTGCCGGTACGGAAGAAGCCCCTGGCGAAGTCGAACTCTATCATGGCCGTTCATACAAATCGTATCGTGGTATGGGTTCATTGGGTGCCATGGCGCAGCGTCATGGTTCAAGCGACCGTTATTTTCAGGATGGCGCGGCCAATATCGAAAAACTCGTGCCGGAAGGCATTGAAGGTCGCGTCCCCTATAAAGGCAGCATGGTGAATATTGTCAATCAGCTCATGGGCGGTTTACGTTCCGGTATGGGCTACACAGGCTGTCCTGATATTGCCGCACTGCACAGCAAGCCCCATTTCGTGCGTGTGACACCCTCAGGCGTGCGCGAGAGCCATGTTCATGATGTGCAAATTACCAAAGAAGCACCTAATTATTATATTGATGAGAAATATTCTTAATGATCGACCTTCATGCGCAACGCATTTTAATTATCGATTTTGGTTCGCAATATTCACAATTAATCGCACGCAGCGTCCGTGAAATTGGCGTGTATTGCGAAATTCATGATTGTTCCATGACAGATGCTGAGATCAAGCAATTTGCACCCCATGGCATCATTCTTTCCGGTGGTCCTGAAAGCGTGACGGCAGAGGCCACGCCGCGCGCATCAGAAGCGGTATTTAATCTGGGTTGTCCCGTGCTGGGTATTTGTTACGGCATGCAAACCATGGCGCAGCAATTAGGCGGCAAGGTCACTGCCGGTAAAAAACGCGAATTTGGTTATGCGCAAATTAATGTGAATGGCTCATCGCCGTTGACGAAAAATATCGAAGACCATATCACCAAAGACGGCCAGTCAGTGCTGGATGTGTGGATGAGTCATGGTGATCAGGTTAGCCACACACCGCCGCATTTTACGGTCATTGCGAGCACGGACAATTGTCCAATAGCCGCTATGGCGGACGAAGCGCGGCATTTTTACGGATTGCAATTCCATCCTGAGGTATCGCACACGCGTCAGGGCAAGCGTTTGATGGAGCGTTTTGTACTGGATATTTGCGGTTGCAAACCAACCTGGACGGCAAAGAATATTATTGATGAACAGATCGCGCACATTCGGCAACAAGTGGGTAAGGATGGTGTGTTATTGGGTTTGTCAGGCGGCGTTGATTCATCGGTGGCGGCTTTGTTATTACACAAGGCTATCGGGGATCAGTTAACTTGTGTGTTCGTTGATACCGGTTTATTGCGCTTGCATGAAGCTGAACAAATCCAGGTATTGTTCGCCAAACATTTTGGCATTCATTTAATTACGGTCGATGCCAAGCAACAATTTTTTACGGCACTCGCTGGCGCGGATGAGCCTGAACGCAAACGCAAAATTATCGGCAAACAATTTATCGATGTATTTGATGAACAAGCCGCTGCTCTTCAAGACGTTAAATGGCTCGCGCAAGGCACGATTTATTCAGACGTCATTGAATCTGCCGCGACCAAAACAGGCAAGGCGCACGTGATTAAATCGCATCATAACGTAGGCGGTTTGCCGGCAGAAATGAAATTGAAATTGGTCGAACCGCTGCGGGAATTATTTAAAGATGAAGTCAGAAAGCTCGGCATCGAATTGGGATTGCCGCCTGAATTAGTGAACCGTCATCCCTTTCCAGGCCCGGGATTGGGTGTCAGAGTGCTCGGCGAAATCAAGCCAGCCTATGTTGAAAAGCTGCGTCTCGCCGATGCCATCCTGATCGAAGAATTATATAAATGGGACCTTTATTACAAAGTTAGCCAGGCATTTGCCGTGTTTCTGCCCGTGAAATCAGTGGGGGTGATTGGCGATGCGAGACATTACGATCATGTCATTGCGCTGCGTGCCGTTGAAACCATTGACTTCATGACGGCGCATTGCGCACGCTTGCCGCATGAATTTTTGGAAACTGTGTCCAGTCGTATCATCAATGAAGTGCCCGGCATTTCCCGCGTGACCTATGATATTTCCAGCAAACCGCCAGCTACGATCGAATGGGAATAATGCAGGGTGGGGCTTTAAGCCTCTCTTAATTTTTTTTCTGCTAAACCTCTGTAAAATCCAATAAAACAGGATGTTTTTCTGATGGAAGGCCGACACGACGTTAGGCAGGATGAGAGCGAAGTAACAAGGATTATTAATTTCGTTCTCGTACAAACTTCAGTAATGCAAGAGCCAGGTGCTGTGTTGCGGTCATTACTTGAAAAGTATCTGCAAGAACACGCCAGTTTATCTTTCTTATTTGCCGAACCGCCCTGTATTAAGCTCACTAAGGCCATGTTGCTGCTGTTAAAAGAACAGCGCGGCGATCCTATGCCAAATCTAATTTGGCATTTAAATAGCGTATCGACGCAAATAAAAGCGCAATGGGACATTGTGTTATGGCTAAGCGCTTATTTTTCAGTTTACCAACACTATAGCGTGCATTTGGATGAAGTGTGTGCGCAATTATTTGTTGTCAAAGATGTGTGGCACGCTATTCAGCAGCAATATTTTACTAGCATTTTCCTTGATTTGCAGACCGCCAATGATGCAATTAGTCTTGCTGCTTTTCAGGCGTTGATGGATTTGCGACAGCACATTCCAGACGTCCATAGACCACTGCTTGCCAATACTATTCAGGCAAATTTACAGCCACCGGCGCTAAAAACATTTAAGTTGGCCATTCTTAAACAGATTGAATCCATTTATCAATGGCTGTCCTTCGATCAGACTGTGCGTGCTCAGTTATTAGAGCGATTACTCAAATTCACCAAGAGTGAAGATCCGCAATTACGCACGGCAGCTTGTTTAGGTGTAATCAAATTGCATGAAGCGATGGACGCTAAGAATTTGCTTGCTCACATTGATAAATTTATAAAACAACTTAATCCAGTTTGCATGAATCAATGTTTGACAAAAACATGTCACGCATTAGGTATGCTGTTGCCCATCATACCAAAAAATAAATGCTTGGAAGTCGTAAAATGTTTGCTTCCAACTATGCAGTATGAGCGCAAGCCAGTTGCAACTATCGTACAAGCCACGTTTTGGAAATTTGTGCAACACATTCCAAGTAACGACATGCATGAGATCATGAATGATTATGCAAGAGGATTTCTTAGTGAAGAAGATGTTTTTTATGCGGCTGCACTGGATGATGTGGCGGGGATGATGTATTCCATCCCAGTTAATCTGCGTGGTGAAGCCATCAATTATGTGCAGGCAATTGTTGGCGATAAAAACCATCCATATAGTTTGCGCCAATTAGCCATTACGACATTAGAAAAATTACGCTTTATTTTTTTTAGCGATGATTGTAAAAGTGTAACCAAACAATTATTACAACTGGTTGCTGATACGACTGAAAATATTGCGGTTAGAGCACAGGCACTGAAAAGTTTGGCGCAAATGAGCAATAACATGATCTTTGCCGATGCAAATTATACAGTGTCGTTATTATTAAATGCTAAAACAGAAGTTAAGCGTTCCAATTCATTTAAAGTTTTGGTGATTGATCTGCTGCCTAAGATAGTCATGCATTTTGGCGGCAGTGAGTACGCTGTCGTCAAAAAATATTTATTGAATGAATTACACGGACCAGATGAAAACTTGCTGATAAAATGCCATGCCGTACAAGGCTTGCGGCAGCTTGCTCATGTTGATTGCGCAGATGCCATCATGATTGATATCACACCATTTATAGAAAAACTGGATAATCATATCATGAATAAAAATATGCTTTTAATCGCCAGTACCTGTGATTTATTACGCCAACTCAAACCTTTCTTATCGTGCAGTGATCGCGCCAATTTAATTAATTATTTGCTGATTAAATTAACTAACAATAGTTGCTCGCATAAAATTTTTATTCTACTGACATATTATATTTCTGACATGAGCATCGATCAGAAAATAAACGCTTTATCTCTATTAAGAAGCCTCGCTAATGAGGAAGTAAATTGCCATCATTATGCCAAAAAATTATTTATCCAAATTTATCATGCTTATAGAACTGATATGACCGTGAATATCTTGCGGCGCTGTCCAGAACAGGAGCGCAGGGAAGGGCTGGAATTGCCAAATCATGTCATTCAGCATATTATGCGCCTGGCTAATTAAAAATGAACATTCAACCCCTATGTTTACTGAGTTAGATCATCACTGGATGCAAGCTGCTATCCGGCAAGCTGAAGCAGCGGCGAAGCTCGCCGAAGTGCCAGTCGGTGCTGTCCTGGTGCTCGATAATGACATTATCGCAGCGGGGCATAATGCGCCTATTACAAGGCACGATCCCACTGCCCATGCTGAAATGGTCGTCCTGCGCTCCGCCGCTGAAAAAATAGGCAATTACCGCTTAATCAATACCACGCTCTATGTGACTCTTGAGCCTTGTCTCATGTGTTGTGGTGCAATGGTACACGCGCGTATCAAGCGATTAATTTATGGCGCGCCGGATGCCAAGGCAGGGGCGGTCAACAGTCAAACACAAGCTCTTGACCATCATTTTTTGAATCATCGCATCGAGCATCAAGGTGGTTTATTAGCGCAAGAATGCGGTGCCTTGCTGAGCCGTTTTTTTCGGGCACGACGCGCGGGTTGAGTGTTACTATAACAAATACAGCGACCAAAAAAAGGAGCGATCATGCAGCGTTCAACGAGTCAGGTTTTTGAGCGTCATCCACGTGTTTCTGTGACAGATCCAACGAAATTTATCATTGAGCGTTTATTGGATGGTTCGATTACCCAGCAAGAAGAGCTGGATAATGACCTATGTGCATTATATGTCGATAAACAACTTAACCCGTTTGTTCAGGAACACGTGATACCTTTGTTAACGCCTGCAGCACTGCATGCTTTAAATAAAAAAATGATTGTTTGCGAATTTTCGCGGCATGGCAAGGAAGCATTTCGCAATAAAACACTGGCAAAATTTTCGTTGCACGCGGAAATGAATAATTATCTTTCCGAGGAAGGTAGGGAAATTTTGGAGGGACTTAGAACGCTTGATAGTGACATTGCCGAGGCTGGCATAATCATTGCAAATAAAAAATTACTTCACGAACCTTTACAAGACGATATTAATAAGCAAAATAATCTAATCGAGCAGCTTGCGAACGAAATATATTATAACTTTAATCAATGTCTTTCTTCTGCTGTACTTGATCATATCGGCCTCATTCATCAAACTCTTTTCCCGCAGGGAACCCGAGTCAATAAAGAGACGCTCGTTTCCTTCGTCATGTTTAATGTTTTTGGCGTGAAAATGCCTACAAATTTTGACTCACCGCTGTGTGAATTTTTATATGACAAATTTACACAAAAACGCGAGTTAAGTTATGCAGATGAAAACGAAGAAAATAATAGACGACGTCAGGAAATGCTAAATTTTTACGCTGAATATCGAGCGAAAAAGTCAAAACATCCCGGCATTAGTGACGAAGATATTCATGACATTAAAAGGATTTTTGATAAATCCAGACGATTTCATTTGCTGCGCAAAGAAGCCGACTCCAAGGAGTGCGCTATCTTGTTTGCAGGCGAATCTGATTCTGAACGCTATGATAACCTGCAAAAATACATGCAGTCCGAAGAAGATGCCATTGCAAAAGGCGCGGGTAAAAAACGTCTTTACCAGGCAATCGTGAATTTTTATAAAGGAAAAAATATCGATTACCAACAGTTTTTTGCCATTCAAAAACGGACCTATGCGGCTTCTGGTTCCACCTTGCGCAGATCAATGGGCTACCATATGTAAGCCTATAACCTGGCTGAGAATATTTCAGTCAGGTTAAAATTGTTTCAATTTTGGATCGCTACTTGCCTAAGCCTTAATATTTCGAGTATTGTGTAAAGATATGCACAATATTCGATCCTTACGCTCATTGTCCCGTTGTGTGTCGTTCTGTACTGCTGACAGTTATGACATCTTAGGTCTTGCTAATTTTTTCAAGAAAAAGGGTTACATGGTGCGCCTGTCGCGTGATGTCCTGCACGTCACCAATCAAAAACACGGCGATATTTTCTTTTTTAATTATGGTTGTTTTGTGAGCTGGGGTTTTAAGAAATTTTTTGAAGAAAAATTGCTGGAATATGTACGCGATTTTTCGATGCACCCAATGAAGAATATTGAGTCAGATAATATTTTTTACCATTCAGGCCAGGAAACACGTATTGATATCGATGAAAAATCCAGATTGGACGTCATTACGCTCAGTGCGACGGACCCGCAGATAAAATTGGCCATTTCATACGGCCTCGCGCAATCAATCAAGCTGGAGGGTTTCGAAGAAGCGATCAGGGAAGTTATTAAAAAAAATCATCAACTGCCGGAAGAAATTGCAACGCGGGGCGTTATTTCTTTATCACGCAGGGCAATTTTTAAGCGTACCGGCGAAATTTTTATTGCACGCCGTTCAATTAATCTCAATATTGAATATTTGGAAATGCCAGAATTTTTTTGGCGCAATCCTAATTTGGAGCCGTATTATATTTTAACCAAGAAGTTTTTTGATATTGAAGGCCGCGTCATGGCACTGAATCAAAAGCTTGATGTGCTGCAGGAATTGCTGGATATGTTGAATACACAGGTGCAGCATAGTCATTCCAGTTTGCTGGAAAGCATTATTATTTTACTTATTCTGGTTGAAATTATTGTTAGTCTGTTTCAGTTTCACATCGTTTGAGTAGTTGTAGGTTGGGCTTCGCACACAACGCTCAGCCCAACCTACGCCATCGAAAAAATTATCTCACGCGGACGTGAAATTGCTGCGGCGCTTCAAATCCATAAAACTGATTATCTACACGACAGAAATGCGCATTACGCTGCATACCGATGAATGTGGCCAAGAAAATTTGTTCGGCAGCATACTGTTGTGCTGCTCGGACCATGGCATCCATCAACGCCATCATCATAATTGCCTGGAATAAATCTTGCTGACTTACGCGTGGCTGCACGAAAAAGAAAGGAGCTTGTGGCTGCTGAAATCTGGCGCGTACGCTGGGGTAGCGTCTTTGTTCCGGTCTTTGTTCATGTGCAGAAGGAGCGTGTTCAGACCAGCCCGGTTGTGGACGCGCACGTGGTGCATAAGTTTGCTGGTAAGCTGGTTTAGCTGTTGGTTGCTGTTGCGGCTGGCTTGCTTTGTATCGATATGTCCGGCGCTTTGTGCTGTCGGTTAAAATATCTTTTGCCTCGGTAAGTGCCTTGAAAATAACGCCTTCTTTATCTTGTGGGCATCTGTCGGGATGATATTGTAACACCAATTTCCTGTAATTCTTTTTGGCTAATTCTTCGACTTGATCGTCCGGTGTAGTGGGATCAATGTCTAAAATAGCGTAATAATCGCGTTTTTGTAGTAATTGCTGGTAACGAGTAAGCCGGCTTTGCATGTTTCTCTCCCGTTTTTTTTCATCTTATATGACCTAGTCTGAGGGGCATTATGCCAAAAAATTCTTAAAAAAACCTTATTTTCTACGGTTTTTTGCGATGCGGGAACCTTAAACCCCTTCGCCAAGACGGACGCGAGGGAAATAGGCAGGATAATTTTCGCGCATAAATGTCAGGATTTTTTCGCGTACTTCTGCGCGTAAATCAGACAAATCATCCGCATTCGCTGCGCTGACCTGAATGCGGACGTCGATGCAGCGTTCGGTAAGATCAGCGACCTGTAATTTACTGGCACGGCCATCCCAATAGGCAGAGTTTTTTAAGATTTGATCCAATTCAGCGCGCAAAGGTTCAAGCGGCATCATGTAATCAACAAATAGATGCAGGCTGCTGCGCAGACTATGTGCATCGCGTGACCAGTTTTCAAACGTTTTTTCGGTGAAATAATTGATCGGCACAACCAAGCGTCGCCGGTCACCCAATTTTAAAATCACATACGTGAATGTAATCGCTTCGATTTCGCCCGATTCTTTGTCAATCACCACGATATCGCCAATTTTAATCGGCTGTGAAATGGCAATCTGAATGCCTGAAAAAAGCGAAAACAGTGTGCGCTGGCCGGCCAAACCGATAATGGCCGTCAAGAAACCTGCTGAAGCCAGCAAACTGATCCCGATATTTCTGACGCTGCTGAAGCTCATTAAAATCGCGGCAATCGTGATAACGACAATGAGCACCGTCATGATGTTGCGCAAAATCAGCATTTTGGTATAGAGCGCCTTGATCCGCACGTGTTCTTCGTGATTCAAATCCCGCATGTATTGATAAAGCACGGCTTCGACTGTGTACAGAACCTGGAGCGCAACCCAACCGATCGATGCAATCAGAATCGTATTGATAAAACTATTGGCAAATAAAAGATAAGATTTTGAGGGGCCGGCGATGATAATAATGATATTGAGTGCGATTAAAATAAAAATGACACGCGAACTTTTGCGAATGCTGGTGAGGATAAGTGACCCTACTTTATGAGCATGCTCCAGTTTTTGTTCGTAACGCAGGCACAACAAAACAAAAAGATTATAAAAAAAAGTAACAAAGGCAAAGGCAATAAAAATATTGCCTAATTTATCTGTCAAATCGAACAAAGATTTCCAGTTAGTCAGCGGGAAAATATGGTCTATCATGGATAGCGCAGTTAAAACCACGCCGATGATCAAATATAAAGTCGGCCATTTAGCCGCATGCAAAATAATTCTTTTTAATAAACTATGGTTGGTTGTATCCGCTTTCATACGTCCACAATCCTTTTTAGATGGCTTCTAGTATAACTCGGGAGGAAGGGAAGGTAAAAACAAAGGGCCCATGACGGGCCCTTATCGGAACTAACTATTCTGCATCAGCGCTTTTATCAGTTGGTTCTGGAGTGGAACTCGCTGTGCTGTCATTTCTGGCAGTTAATTTTTCTTTGATACGTGCTGCACGACCGCTTAATTCACGCATGTAATAAAGTTTGGCACGGCGTACATCGCCACGACGTTTAACTTCAACGGAATCCACTGTTGGACTATGGCTTTGGAATACACGTTCAACGCCTACACCATGAGAAATTTTACGTACGGTGAAGGAAGAGTTATAACCACGGTTACGTTTGGAAATAACCACGCCTTCAAAAGATTGTAAACGAACGCGTTCACCTTCTTTAACTTTCACTTGCACAATAACGGTATCGCCCGCTTCAAATGCCGGTAAGGCTTTGGCAGGTTTCATTGATTCGGCTTCAATAGTTTGTATTACTTTGTTACTCATTTTCATTAATCCCCTAACAAGTCGGGCAATTTTATACAAATTTAGAGAGATTTTCGAGCGTTATTTTGTAAAAATTCCTCAATAAATTCAGTTAAAAGAACTAACTCCTGGTCGGATAAGCGCTTTTTGGCAAGGAGATCAGGCCTTCTGAGCCAAGTCCTGCCTAAAGAAGCCTTTAAACGCCAGCGGTCAATTTGCTGATGATGGCCGCTTAACAGGATATCCGGCACGGTCTTGCCCATGAACGATTCTGGGCGCGTAAATTGAGGATATTTAAGCAATCCCGTCGCTAAAGAGTCTTGTTTAACAGAGTCCTCATCGCCTACGACGCCCGGTACAAACCGCGCCAGGGCATCAATCATGACCATCGCCGCGAGTTCGCCACCGGTTAATATGTAATCGCCGATGGACCATTCTTCATCGATTTCCTGCTCAATGAGGCGTTCATCAATTCCTTCATACCGGCCAGCCAAAAAAATCAGGTTTTTTTGTTTGGCCAGGTCTTCCGCGGCCTCCTGATTAAATTGTCTCCCCTGTGGGGAAAGATAGATGACGGTGGCCTCCGGCCTGGCTGTTTTGGCAGCTTTAATGGCTGCCTGCAAGGGTTCCGCCATCATGACCATACCCGGGCCGCCGCCATAAGGGTTGTCATCGACAGTTTTATGCTTGTCCTGCGCAAAATCACGTGGGTTCCAAAAGTCCATTTGGATAAGATTATTTTTGATGGCCCTGCCGGTTATGCCAGCCTGAAGAGACTGAAATACCTCGGGAAAAAGGCTAATAATACCGAACCACACTTATAACAACTCCCAATCCACCTGGATTTCTTGTTTGGCCAAGTCGACACTTAAAACAACTTCACCAAAAAAATAAGGGATGGCGTGTTCATTCTCGCCTTTAACGATCAAAACATCGTTTGATCCTGTCGCCATCAAGTAAATAACTTTACCCAATACTTCGCCATTTTTATTGATGACGGTTAAACCTATCAGGTCAGACCAGTAATATTCGTTTTTTTCTAAAGTAGGTAGCTGTGTGCGTTTAATGGCGATTTCTATGCCGGTTAATAAACGGGCTGCCTCTGGCGTATTGAAATCCGCTAATTTGACAATAATCGTATTGCCATGCGCACGCGCATCTTCTATTTGCAATGCTTCCCAGCCGTTTTTTTTGTTTTCAATGAACCAGGGCTGGTAATCGAGGATGCTGGCACTAAACTCTGTAAAAGCATGAATTTTGAGCCAGCCGTGGACCCCATAAGTTGAACCTATTTTGCCGATGGTAATATAGGTGTCATCTGTTTTTTTCATACAAGCAACTTAGGCTTGGCTAGCAGCTTGTTTAGCGTTTTCTTGCTGGGTTTTAATTAAAGTTTTGACGCGGTCTGATGCTTGCGCGCCATTTGCAATCCAATAATTGACACGTTCAATATTAAGCTCTAATGCAACGTCTTTGCCCGCTGGAATGGGGTTATAATAACCGAGTCTTTCAATAAAGCGGCCATCGCGGGAACGGCGTTTATCAGCAACAACGATATGATAAAATGGGCGTTTTTTTGCTCCACCGCGGGATAAGCGAATTACTACCATGGTATTAAATGTCCTCTGTAACAACAATCATAAATGAGTTAAGGTGCTGGATTATACGTGAGTTTTTGGTGCTTGCAAAGGCTGGCAATGATGTGAAAGTGAGGATCTCAGCTCAGAGACCTGCCTCCTCTCCCCAACCCTCTCCTCCACAAAAGTCGTGGAGGAGAGGGGATTTCCTAACAGCCATTTTCTTTCATCCAGGGTTATCCGGTGATGATGTTTAAAATGTGATAGCCAGAGAGTCCCCTCCACTCCAGCGTTTTTTGGGGAGGGTTTATTCCATCGGAAGATTCGGCGGCAATCCCCCACCAAATGGGAATTTACCCTGCATGCCACGCATCATCTTCATCATGCCGCCTTTCTTCGACATCTTTTTCATCATCTTTTGCATTTGGATAAATTGCTTCAAAAGCTGATTAATGGCCTGAATCGAGGTGCCAGAGCCCAATGCAATACGGCGTTTGTGTGAGTTTTTGATGCCATCGGGATAACGGCGTTCCTTGCGTGTCATGGAGTTGATAATGGCCTCAATCTGGACCAGTTTTTTATCATTGAACTGGTCTTTGACTTGTTGCGGCAACTGGTTGATGCCAGGCAATTTACTGACGATGCCCATCACGCCGCCCATTTTATGGATTTGTTTTAACTGGTCACGAAAATCTTCGAGATCAAAGACTTTGCCTTTTTTGATCTTTTTAACGAGTTTTTCGGCCTTGGTTTTATCGATATTGCGTTCGGCTTCTTCGACCAGCGTTAAAATATCGCCCATGTCCAAAATACGTGACGCAAGCCGGTCAGGATAAAAAGGTTCAAGCGCATCAATTTTTTCACCGACACCCATAAACTTGATGGGCTTGCCCGTTATGTAACGGATAGAGAGTGCGGCACCGCCTCTTGCATCACCATCTGTTTTGGTGAGGATCACGCCCGTTAAAGGCAGCGCGTCGTTAAATGCCTTGGCGGTATTCGCTGCATCCTGTCCTGTCATGCTATCCACGACAAACAATGTTTCAACCGGCTGGACGGCGCTATGGAGACGTTTGATTTCTGACATCATTTCATCGTCAATATGCAAGCGGCCAGCGGTATCGATGATGATAACGTCAATCACTTTACTCTTTGCCGCCTGAATGGCGTTAGTCGCAATTGCGATAGGATCTTGACTGTTATTGCTGGGGAAAAATTCAGCGCCAATGTTTTTTGCGAGCGTTGCCAATTGATCGATTGCGGCTGGACGATAAATATCGACGCTTGCCAGCATCACTGATTTATTTTGTGTTTGTTTCAGCCAGCGCGCGAGCTTAGCGGAGGTGGTGGTTTTACCTGACCCTTGCAAGCCAGCCATCAATATGACGGCAGGTGGTTGAGTTTGCAGGTTTAATTGTTCGTTAAACTCACCCATGACTTTCACGAGTTCATCATGGACCAGTTTGATGAGCACATCGCCTGGTTTTAAGCTTTCCATGACGTCTTTGCCGATGGCTTTTTCCTGAATGTCATCAATAAATTTTTTCGCGACATCCAGCGCGACGTCGGCTTCCAGCAACGCGATGCGGATATCACGCAACGTGTCTTTGATATTTGCTTCCGTAAGACGGCCTTGCCCGGTCAGGTTTTTGATGACCTTGTTTAAACGTGAAGATAAGTTGTTAAAAGTCGACATGTGTCCTCAACTTAAGTTATGCGAAAGTGCGGCTCAGTATACATAAAAAATCTTTATACATAAAAAATCTTTTCGTTAGAACAAGCCGCAACGCATGATATTTTCTGATTCCGATTTTCTGGTTTTTGCTCGCTGCAGGGTAAATAGGCTTTGTGCAATAAGCGGGCTATTTGTTGCTTCGTCTGTCTGGATTGAGGCTGAAGGATTTATTTCAGCCGGTATTTCTTCTTCATCGTCAGTATCGGCGAGCAGCGGCAGCGACGCTTCACGTTCAGGCGAATGTTGGGGAACGAGTGCTTCCCAAAACACATTACTGATATAATCCATTGTATTGCAAAGTAGCCGGTAAGTTCCGCCGCAGACTTTTGTGCCAAGCCAGTTGAGAGTTTGCGAGACTGGATCATATAACGCAGCCGCGCTAACCAGGTAAACGCTGGCGAAAACATAACCGGCAATAATTTTAATGCCGACGTCACTCCAGTCATCCTCCGTATTATCAGGAATGTAAAAATTATTCATACTGGTGCGATAAGTTATTTTGTTAAATTGCATTTCCAATAAAGTCAGCATGGACAAGCCTAAAGACAATCCCAACATGCAAGCTTTTTTTCGATTGAAACTATTCGTGGCAATGCAGCGATATGAGGTTTGCAAGGCGTTAGTCATGAAAGCTTTTTGGTAACAGGCTGTTGCGACGCCATTGCTTAAGCTCACGGCCAATAAAGGATATTTGGCCTCGTCAGTTGAGATAGAAAGTGATGCGCAGATGGTCATCATGGCAGTAAAGGTGATGGCGGTTTCATGAATTAAAGCGCCACCGCCACACACCCAGCCTACTGTTGTAATGGTAAATTGGATGCCGCGGTTTGGATATTCCTCCGATTTGCCAAGCACACTGCTGGCTGCGTGACCTGTTTCCAGTCCCTTAGTAAAAAGCGTTGTCCAGCCGGTTGCAAAAGCGAGCAAGCCGCCAGTCACGTCCCAGAAAAGCGACGGCAACTCTTTGAGATAACGATAGGTTCCCACCGTGCGCATTGAAAAAAATGTTTGCGATGCGTCGGAAATAGTGGCGGCGACGGTCGGAGGAAAAACCATAATGGCAGCAATGATTCGTTTACAACGTGATAAGACGGGCCATTCTTCGGGTAAAACGTTGAAACGCACCATGTTGGCGGTGGCAATACCATTTTCAGCAGCTGATTTCACGTTCAATCCTGCTGAATTGAGAAATTGCGTGCAAGTCGCAATGCCAATTAAAACGGGGGAAGTGTGGGTGCTATAAAGATCGGTTGCAATGGTAATGCTCTTGACGACCGCGTCAGCAAAAGGCGGAATATAAAGTCCCGATTTGCTGGTAGTTAGCCGATAAAGCTGAACGTTTGTGCGGCTGGATTCAATATCGACTGTCAATTCGCTATTTTCAATATCCGGTTCTTGCAAGTCAGATCTTAACCTTTCACCACTCGCCTCAACTTGAATGAGGTTTTTTTCAGCTTGAGTGAACATATTTTTCTCGTTTTATGTGATTTCCAGCGCACAACCTTGGACCGCAGGTCTGCAGGCATAAACACACATATTTTGTTTCGATTAGTTCTTTTCGTTACAATGACATTAGGACAATATTATAGCGTATCTTTACATTGTAGAAAATATTGGCTTTAGATTGCGCAAACGAGCCACACACAGCGAGGTTTATTTTGAGCGAATATCAGATTGTACTCTTTGCATTGCTACTGGTTTTCCTAATTATATTATCAGGCTTTTTTTCTTGTTCCGAAACCGCGTTGATGGCGCTCAATCGTTACAAATTACGTCATCAGGCACGCATGAAAAAACGTTATGCCATGCGTTTATTAAAGTTGCTTAAACGTCCTGATCGATTATTGGGCGTTGTTTTAATCGGCAATACATTTGCCAATATTTTGGCGTCCTCCTTGCTTACACTGATTACGTTTCATTTTTTAGGCGAGAAAGGCGCGATACTGTCTGCCTTGGGATTGACTTTTATTGTGTTAATTATTGCCGAAATTGCTCCCAAAACATTGGCGGCGATTTATCCTGACCGTGTCGCGCGTTTAGTGGCCTATCCTATCCAGATTATTTTGCAAATATTATATCCCTTTGTATGGCTGGCAAATATGCTGGCCAACGGATTGCTGCGTTTGCTGCGCATACGCGTGACACAATTCGCGATTGAACCGTTGACCCGGGAAGAATTACGCAGCGTCGTGTATGACACCAGGGGAAAAATTTCGCGCCAGTATCAAAATATGCTGCTCAGTATTTTGGATTTAAGTAAGCTGACTGTCGAGGATGTCATGATACCGCGTCATGAAATTCAGGGCATTGATGTTGATCTCACTTGGGAAGAGATCCTCGCGCAAATTTACAGTTTTCACCAGGATTGGGCGCCTGTTTATCGTGACAACATTAATCAAGTAATGGGTATTTTATATATACGCGACGTATCGCGGTTGCTGCTTGCGCAACAGCCCTTGAATAAGGAATTGCTAATGCAGTTTTTGCAAGAACCTTATTTTGTGCCGGAAGGAACGGCGCTGAATGTGCAGCTCGGTTATTTTCAACAAAACCAGGACAAAATTGCTTTTGTCGTCGATGAATACGGCGAAATTCAAGGCATGGTCACGCTAAACGATATTCTGGAAGAAATTGTCGGCGACTTTACCTCCCATGCTGGATTGGATAAACATATCCGGTTACAGGAAGACGGCAGCTATTTGGTGGATGGCAGCGTGGGGGTGCGTGAATTTAACCGCTTCACCAGTTGGGAATTGCCAAGCAGCGGGCCGCGCACCTTGAATGGCTTGATCGTGGAATATCTGGAAGCACTGCCGCATAAAGGCATTGCCTTGTTAATCGCAGGTTATCCAATTGAAATTTTGCAAGTGAAAGAAAAACGTGTCAGGGCGGCGAAAATATTTCCGCGGCTGGCAGAGTATACGCCTATTGAATAATGAGTGCCGCCGCGACGCGGCGATTTTCCGCTGACAAGGCGTTATATGTTCGGCAGGCCGCGCTGGTTGTCATCACTTCAACACCGATTCCCAGATTGATCAGATCGCCATAAATCTGCGGGGCTAAAAAAACCAGTTTGCTGCCCGTGCCAATTAATAAAATATCAGGTTGCAGTCGGATGACAGACGTCAATGTTTCGGCGGTTAATTCGGTGATGGATTGCGGCGCCCAATCTTCGATCAATTCATCGGGGGTGAGAATCAGGCTGTGCGTATATATTTTTTCATTGATTTGAATCATGCCTGGTTTAAAAGCTCGCACCTGATATTTTGCACTATTTTCATCCAAATCTAAGTTGGTCATCGCGACTCCGCATGTTGACAAGTTATTGACGGACTGTTGTTATGTTACCTAGGAAATTTTATGAGTCAAAGTGCTATGATTACTTCAACTACACCAGTCATTTCCATTCTTCCCTACAAAAGTTCTGCCGCGGCATTATTGCTGAGCGCGCTCCTCGGACCGATTGGACTATTGTACGCGTCTTTTTGGAGCGGCGTTATCATGATACCCATTGGTTTTGTCGTGGTAAGCAGTAAATTAATTTTTCCGATTTTATTTCTATGGATTATTTGTTGTGTGCTAAGCGTGCGCAAGGTCAATGTGTATAACGCGAAGTTGTTGCAACAATTTTTACAAAAAAGAGATTGACATGCGCAAGCAGATTATTAGACGGACCGGATCGGATGCGGACAATGCATCATTACAGGGATTGCATCCCGTGTTACGTAGGATTTACAGCGCACGCGCTGTACAATCAAGCAAAGAATTAGAGCGTGTGCTCGATGGGCTCCTTTCTTATGAATTACTGAGCGGCATGGATGATGCCGTAGAGCTTCTCACGCAAGCTATCATGGAGCGGCAAAAAATTTTAGTCGTGGGTGATTTTGATGCGGACGGCGCGACGAGTACAGCAGTTGCGTTGCGCGCGTTACGCAGTTTTGGCGCAGTTGACCCTCATTTTCTCGTGCCAAATCGTTTTGCGTATGGTTATGGTTTAACGCCCGAGCTTGTTGCCGCTGCCGCCGAGTTTGCGCCGCACTTGATTGTGACGGTGGATAACGGCATTGCCAATCATGCTGGCGTCGAAGCAGCCAAGCGGGCAGGCGTTAAAGTGTTAATCACGGACCATCACTTGCCGGCGAAAACATTACCGCCCGCGGATGCCATCGTGAATCCAAACCAACCAGGCGATACATTTCCCAGTAAATATTTAGCCGGTGTCGGCGTAATTTTTTATGTCATGCTGGCGCTGCGCCGCCATTTGACGAGTGTGGGATGGTTCGCACAAAAAGGGATTGCCGAACCTAACATGTCGCGCCTGCTGGATTTGGTGGCATTAGGTACGGTGGCAGATTTGGTGCCGCTTGATCATAACAATCGTATTCTGGTGCACAATGGCTTGCGCCGCATTCGCGGGGGGCAATGCGCCTCTGGTATTGTTGCGTTGCTGGAATTGGCCGGGCGGGATTTCACGCGCGTGCAGACATCCGATTTGGGTTTTGCAGTCGGCGCACGATTGAACGCGGCTGGACGACTGGATGATATGTCGCTTGGTATAGAATGTTTGCTGACGGATGATCCAGTACGCGCGCGTGAAATTGCGCGTGCGCTGAATCAATTGAATGAAGAACGCCGCAGCATTGAGCATGATATGCAAGCGCAAGCACTCGATGTATTAGCTAAGTTTGCGGATGGTTTAAAAGGCGAGATGCCGCGCGGTCTTTGTTTGTTTGACGCTTCTTGGCACCAGGGTGTCATTGGTATTTTGGCTGCACGTATTAAAGACCGTTTCCATCGGCCGGTAATTGTGTTTGCACCCGGGCAAGAAGATGAATTAAAAGGTTCGGCGCGTTCGATTGCAGGCTTGCATATACGCGATGTGCTGGCACTCATCGATGCGCAGTATCCCGGCTTAATCCTTAAATTTGGTGGTCATGCCATGGCGGCTGGCTTAACGATTCAACATAAACAGTTGGAAACCTTTGTTAAAGTGTTTGATGAAGTTGTTTCCAGCCAATTAAGCGAGGCTGATTTACAGCATTTGCTGTTGAGTGATGGTGAATTGAATACCGATGAATTCAACCTGGAAGTCGCTGCGTTATTACGCGAAGGCGGTCCTTGGGGACAAGGTTTTCCCGAACCCATTTTTGATGGCACGTTTCGTATTCTTGAGCAACGCATTGTGGGTGATAAGCATCTGAAATTACGTTTGGGCAAGGAAAATAAAGTGATTGATGCGGTGGCATTTTTTATTGATGTGAAGGAATGGCCGAATCATCGCTGCGAACATGTTCGTGCTGCTTATCGTCTCGATATCAATGAGTATAAGGGCAGGCAAACGGTGCAGTTGATCGTTGATTATTTAGAGCCGATGGAACCTTGATGTCGCGCAATGCTCCATCAAGGTTAGGATTTTTTTGAATTGTTTACTTAACTCGAACAGGTCCTGGCGTTTTATGAGCGGTCGATTTTGCTGGCTGTTGGGATCCCTGCGTGTGCAATCGATGTGGATTGCTGGCTGAAGCGGTGACCTTTGAGTTTGCTGGAACAGTTGGCTCTGGTTCTGCAAAATGAGATCTAAGAGCTATATAATCGCTTTTTATTTTCTTTTGAAATTCTCTCTGCTCTGCGTTAACTGCATTTTCATCTTCTACGCGACTGTCTTTGCCCTTCTTTGTGCCAATTTTAATGATGCCCCTATAGTCTTCGAAGTTTGCAGAAGTTTCTTGTGTTAGCAATGTATGCAATGCTTGTAATTTTTCCTGCATGTCTTTTGCTGCTTTATCGGTATTACGGAGAAGCCCTTTTGTCGTTTTAATATTTTTAATCAGGATGTCAGCTGCAGCAAGATTAGCATTAAGTAGTTTAAAAGATTTCAGGATATCCTTATCGCGAAATGAAAACTGAGAATACATTTGATACTTTGAAGTATGTCCTTTTCTAAGATCGAATAATTCTTTGATTTGATCATCAATTTGTTTGATTTCATTTTCAATAGCTTGATAATCTTCTGGATCGATAGTTTTTGACTTATCGGAATATTTAGCATTACAAGCTAGTACCATTTCCTGAAAGTTAATAATGCTGTCGTTAACCAGTTCTGATTGCTGGGATAATTTATTTTGCTGCGCAAGTAAGCTGTTGTGTAGTTCATAAGCTTGTGCAGTCACTGTTTCTCTTAGGCTTGTGTCTTTCTTAATGACTTCAAGCAGGCTCTTGGCAGCCTTGAGTACATCTTCATTGGCTTGTGCGTTTTTTACTGTTTCTTCCAGCATGGCCTGCGCTTCGATTTGCTCGGGAGAGCGTTCAGACAATATTTTAGCTTGGCGACTAGATTGCATTTTTAGGTACTCCTCTCTTTTTTTGTAAATAAATTTTTAAAAAACTAAAACAAACATTATACCACTTTTTGGCGCGGTTTGGTCATGCGCAATTGCGTTAAAATATAACTGAAGAAGTAGAAAAATAACAAGAAGTTCTAGGCAAGAAATTTAAAAGTACAGATTTTTCAATGGCTAGGGTCCTGGCAGTCCGTTGCGTAAGCGATGAAGGGGTGTGTATGGCCAAACGAAAAAAGCAATTTCCTTCCTCAACCGAAGATATTCACGATGAATTAAAAAATCTTTATGAATTAGAGACTAATGGTAATTTAAGCCAGATTTCTGCTTTATCAGATGTAGCAAAGCCCCTGAAGGATTTACCCCCCGATTCGATCGAATTTAAAAAACGTATCAACATGGAAAATTTTCAATATTTTACAAAATTAAGTGAAATCTATTATCAGGAAACCATGGCTATGCAACAATTCCTGCAATCAGAAAAAGAAAGAGAGGAATTGTTGGAAGATTATGTGGATGAATTAGAGCACGAAAAAGAATTTTTTCAAAAGCTCATTGCGCGCGACCAGGCACAAAATATGCAAACATTGCAGAATGTGCAGTTACAGCGTTTGCAACGCTTGGAAATACGCATAG
>Ga0207140_1019_pt1 | contig 39806 bp, 39 predicted proteins | sample Alteio_BWMinHeat_4_FD_153528 | JGI IMG/M metagenome (GOLD analysis project Ga0207140, IMG submission 153528) | Enriched cells from forest soil in Barre Woods Harvard Forest LTER site, Petersham, Massachusetts, United States -... | ecosystem: Environmental > Terrestrial > Soil > Temperate forest >... | reverse complement strand
AAATAAAACGGTTACGTCGCAATGATATTGTGTCATCACACTTAATCTTCCGTAATCATCATCATTTGTTTTTGCTGCTAATCGATGCGCCACTTCTTTTTGCAGCATAAATAACATATCTGAAATAAGAGATGAATAAGTTAATAAATGAAACATTAATGGTGTAGAAATATTATAAGGCAAATTACCAATAATACGTAACAAACGCTGGTCTTTTTTAAGTGTACTAAAATCAAAAGTTAAAGCATCTGCAGAATAAACATGCAAACGATGTCCGCCGCGTTGTTCTAATTCAACAATTAAATCGCGATCTAACTCGACGACATCCAATTGATCAATGATTTCCAACAAAGGAAAAGTTAATGCGCCTTGACCAGGACCAATCTCAACAATATGTTCATTTTTCTCAGGAGAAAAAGAATCAATAATTTGTTGAATCACAAATGGATCACGCAAAAAATGCTGCCCAAAACGCTTGCGCGGCGTTGGCATGATTAAAGCTGCGATAATTTTTGAACGGCAGGCTCAAATCCGTGCGCAGCGGATTTTTTAATCCATTCTTTTGCTAATGCGCGATCAGGTGCAGTGCCAATACCATACAAATACATCAATCCTAAATTAAATTGCGCGCTAGCCAAACCATGTTCCGCTGCTTTTTTGTACCACATAAACGCTTTGCCATCATTGCGCGGCGTCCCTTTACCAGCTGCATAGAGATAAGCCAATTCATTTTGCGCAAAAGCATCGTCTTGGTGCGCGCCCTTTCTAAAATAATAAAATGCTTGCGTATCATTTTGTTTAACACCGCGTCCCAGTAAATAACGTACGCCTAATTGGGTATTACTTTCATTTGTATAGAAAGTATTATAGTATCCGCCAGTTGAACAACCAGCGAATAATGCACATAATCCAATGAGTAATAATAATTTTTTAATTGACATGACTAAAGCCTTACCCTGATTAATTTAATATTTGATATCTTAGGGGACATCTTAGGGGAGCTCACGCGAGGAATCAATGACCTATACAACTTTTTCACCTTTACTAACCGATCTCTACCAATTAACCATGGCTTATGGTTATTGGAAATTAAATATGCATGAACAAGAGGCGGCTTTTCATTTATTGTTTCGCAAAAATCCATTCCAAAGTAATTATGCTTTGAATTGTGGTTTAGCAACTGTCATCGATTTTTTATCTGATTGGCATTTTCAAGAAGATGATCTTGCCTATCTTGCCACACTCACCAATATAAAAAATGAACCTTTATTTTCCACCGATTTTTTAGATTATTTAAAACAATTACGTTTTACTTGTGATCTCTTTGCTATTCAAGAAGGCACAATCGTCTTTGCTCACGCGCCAGTATTACGTATTCAAGGGTCTTTACTACAATGTCAATTATTAGAGTCCCCTTTATTAAATATCATCAATTTTCAAACATTGATTGCAACAAAAGCATCGCGCGTCTGCCGCGCAGCAGGCAATGATGAGGTCATCGAATTTGGATTGCGCCGCGCACAAGGTCCTGATGGTGCACTATCTGCTAGCCGTGCCGCGTATATTGGTGGATGTCATGCAACGTCAAATACTTTAGCAGGAAAATTATATGATATTCCTGTGCGCGGCACGCATGCCCATAGTTGGGTCACGGCCTTCCCTTCTGAAAAAGAAGCTTTTACTGCATACGCAGATGTCATGCCGCATAATTGTATTTTACTCGTTGATACTTACAACACGATTGAGGGCGTTAAACATGCGATCGAAGTTGGCAAACAATTACGTGAAAAAGAAGCAGATTTATTAGGCATTCGATTAGACTCTGGTGATTTAGCCAAACTGAGCATCAAAGCACGTCAATTATTAGATGAAGCAGGATTGACTCACACAAAAATTTTGGCGAGTAATTCAATCGATGAATATGTTATTGCTGATCTCAAACAACAAGGCGCCGCGATTTCTTCATGGGGTGTTGGCACCAATTTAGCAACAGCTTATGATCAACCTGCACTTGATGGTGTTTATAAACTCTCAGCGATTTATCAAGATGCTAAATGGGAATACAAATTAAAATTATCCGAACAAGCCGTTAAAATTTCAAATCCAGGACGGCATCAAGTCAGACGTTTTTTTGTTGGCGAACAATATGTAATGGATATGATTTATGATATTGATTTAGGCATTGATGATACGCCGCAAGGTATTTTACTGGCTGGCGATGCCAATCAATCTTGCCGCGTGGATGATTGCGATGCTTTTGTTGATTTATTAGAACCTGTTTTTAAACGCGGGCAATGTATACAAGAAAAAAAATCTATTCATGTAGTTCGTGATAAAGCGATGGCAGAAGCTGATTTATTTTATAAAACGCATGAAGATAAAGCGTATCCAGTTAGTCTGGAAAAAAAGTTGTATGAGTTAAAGATAAAGATTAAAGAAAATATTATTGATCTCGTTGCGATGCCTAACGCGGCAGATATTGAATTTGAACCAACTAAATTAAACAAAAATATATATCGGCCAGAGGATTTTGAATAATATCACCCCAGCGGCTTAAACGCTTGTATCCCCGTCTGCGCCCTTCCCAATATCAGCGCATGAATATCTGCCGTGCCTTCATATGTTTTAACTGTTTCTAGATTTAGCATATGCCTCACGACATGAAAATCTTCCATGATGCCATTACCGCCATGCATATCACGCGCTTCGCGTGCAATATCTAATGCAGTTAAAGAACAAAAACGTTTCATCATCGAAATCATAGGCGTCTCTGCGCGCCCTTCATCTTTTAATCTGCCTAAACGCAAACAACCTTGTAATCCCAATGCAATATTCGTTTGCATGATTGCTAATTTTTGTTGGATGAGTTGATTCGCGGCAAGCGGATGACCAAACTGTTTTCGATCTAACACGTATTGTCTTGCCGCATGCCAACAAAATTCTGCGGCACCAAGTGCGCCCCATGCAATGCCATAACGTGCATTATCCAAACATCCTAAGGGACCAGCCAAACCATCAGCGAGAGACAATTCATTTTCAGCCGGCACAAAAACATCATCCATTAAAATTTCACCCGTCAATGAAACACGCAAACTAAATTTGCCATGCATGACAGGCGCAGATAATCCTTTCATTCCTTTTTCTAAAATAAAACCACGCACACGGCCTTTATCATTTCGTGCCCACACAATAAAGACTTCAGCAATAGGTGAATTGGTGATCCACATTTTACTGCCTTTTAATCGATAGCCGCCTTCAACTGAAGTCGCACGCGTATCCATTCCCGCCGGATCCGAGCCATGATTCGGCTCTGTCAAACCAAAACAGCCTATCCATTCACCGCGCGCCATTTTCGGTAAATATTTTTCTTTTTGTGCATCACTGCCATAAGCATAAATCGCATACATACTTAAACTTGATTGGACGCTCGCAGCAGAACGATAGCCTGAATCAACACGTTCCAACTCCCGCATAATCAATCCATAAGAAACATAATTAATACCGGCACAACCATATCCATGAATTGTTGCACCTAATAATCCTGCTTTGCCCATTTCAATCATAATATTGCGGTCGAATTGTTCGTTATGAAATGCATTCACCACTTGCGGCTGCAATTTTTCTTGCGCAAAAGTTTTTGCTGCATTTTTAATTAGGCGTTCTTCTTCTGTTAATTGATCATCGAAAAATAAAGGATCATCCCAGCGGTAAAATGATTCTGATTTGTTATGCATGATATTTATTCCAATACTCATGAATTATAAAATAATCTTAACATTTTATTTTATTAACAGGGCCCCGTCGCTTCGGGTATCCCACCGTGCTCGCAAGCTGCGCGCGGTGGGAGCCCTCCCTATCGCTCCGCCCCATTAATAAAATAAAATGTTAAGATTATTTTATAAGATATTATAATTGTCTCTTTTGTCCATGTTTTTTCATTGCCAAATGAATTAAATGACTCAGCAGCGCAGTATAATCGATACCTGATGCCTGCATCAATTTAGGATACATACTAATTTTAGTGAAACCAGGAATGGTATTTATTTCATTAAAATAAATTTGCTGTGTTTTTTTATCTAAAAATAAATCGACTCTCGCCATCCCTTCACATTCTAAAACAGAAAAAATTTCTTTCGCCATTTGCCTTGCTTTTTCTTGGATATCAGAAGGAATTTGTGCGGGAATAATTAATTCCGCGCCATTTTCATCGATATATTTTGCATCATAAGAATAAAATTCATGCCGCGGTTTAATTTCTCCCACAACAGAAACAATGGGTTCACCATTTGATTCTAATGATTCTAAAACAGCAACTTCTAATTCAAATATATCCAATGCTTTTTCAACAATCACTTTCACATCAAATTGAAAAGCTTCTTCTATCGCTGATGAAAGTTGATCTTCTGTTTTCACTTTAGTAATGCCAATACTCGATCCTGTATTCACCGGTTTAACAAAAACAGGATAAGAAAGTTTTTCTTGAATATGTTTTGAAAAATGCGCCGGATTATTTTTCCATTGTTCTTGTTTAATGACAACATAAGGCGCAAAAGCAATGCCTACTTGTGACACAAGTCGTTTAGAAATATCTTTATCCATTCCAATGGCGGAAGATAACACGCCGCAACCAACATAAGGAACGCCCGCTAATTCTAATAAACCTTGCAAGGCACCATCTTCACATAACGTGCCATGCACAGCAGGAAAAACTACATCGAACGCAGAACTCTCGTGCGATGAATTAATTTTTTCAGGTAAAAAAGTTTGATCGACTGGTTTACCAATCCATTCTGGTGTAAACCATGTATTCATTGAATCATATAATTTAGGGACTTTTTTATTTTCTAAACTTTTTAGAAAAACATCTTTACCTAAAAACCAATTACCTTGTTTATCGATTCCCATGGGAACCACTTCAAATTGAGCTGGATCAAGATATTGAATGACATTAGCAGCAGAAAGTAATGACACTTCATGCTCTGCAGAGCGTCCGCCATACAAAACTGCTACGCGAATTTTGTTTGATTTTTTGTCGTCTGATTTTGTCATTGCTATATCTCAATTATTTAAAAGAATATCTCTACGTAACATTTTACTCAAGCTCGTCGTCCCACGATTTGACGTTACACTCAGTTTCGTCGTCCCACGGCTTGTCCGCGGGATCCAGAAACAATAATTAAAATTTATATATTTTCTCTGGATCCCGCGGACAAGCCGCGGGACGACAACTGTGTTAAGAACTATACGCTTTTTTATATTCTATTGACAAACGAATCAAAAAAGTGTATAAATATGTTTCACTTTAAACCATGCTAATCAAAAAGTTAACACGTCGAGATACTGCTTAATGAAAAAAATTTATAGTTTAATCATTATATTATCTTTTTGTTCCTTAGGATTCAGCTTTCCTTTTTCTTGGATATTCACACCAAACAATCCAGAAACCTTTGGCAGTGTTCAATGGATACAAAAAGAAACAGCGATTTTAAAATCGCAAGCAAATAATATTAGTAATCATGTTTTATATCTCAGTTTACGTGCTTATGTAAACGCGCGAAAACATGGTTACGATAATAAACAATTACTCACTGTCATTGACTATTCAAAACCTTCAAACAAACGTCGTTTATGGGTGTTTGATATGAAAAATCATAGAACACTTTTTAATACTTGGGTTTCACATGGTAAAAATAGTGGTAATATTACTGCGACTTCATTTTCAAATAATCCAGGCAGCTTAAAATCCAGTATTGGTGTTTTTATCACTGCTTCTCCTTACATCGGTGGAAATGGTTATTCATTACGCCTAAATGGATTGGAACATGGCATTAATAATAATGCCTATCGTCGTGACATTGTGATTCATGGTGCACGCTACGTGAGTTCTGATACGATTAAACGAAATGGTCAAGCAGGCAGAAGTTGGGGCTGTCCTGCTGTCAGTCTTGAATTAGCTACGCCTATCATCAACACAATTAAAGACAATACAGTTGTATTTGCTTATTATCCTGATCCAAAATGGTTATTGCATTCGAGATTTTTAGTATAAAGGACACATATGAATATCGCATTTCAAAAATTTTTTTACGGCATGATGCTAACATTCGCATCATCTTATGCTTTTGCAACAGCTTATCCACTGCCTCCTGCTAATGAGTCACTGGTTGGTGAAGTACAATATACAGCTTCAAGTTATGGGGATACTGTTGCTGCTATCGCAAAACGTTATAACTTAGGATACAACTCGCTTGAAAATGCTAATCCTCAATTAAATCTTAAAAAGGGAATTTCATCAGGCGCGCCATTACAAATCCCAACAAAACATTTACTGCCTAGTCAAACAAGAACTGGCATCGTCATTAATTTACCTGAAATGCGCCTTTATTATTATCCCGGCAATGGACAAGTATTAACTTTCCCCATTGGCATAGGAAAAGTAGGAAAGACTATTCCCATTCAAAATACTTCGATTACACGAAAAACAACAAATCCTTCTTGGACACCGCCGGATGATATTCGTGAATTTAATTTAGATCAGGGCGTTGTGTTACCCAAAGTGATGCCGCCAGGCCCTGATAATCCTTTAGGCCCTTATGCAATTTATATGAAGATTCCTACTTACTTAATTCACAGTACGATTTTTCCTGAAAGTGTGGGTAAACGCGCAAGTTTCGGTTGTATTCGTATGTATGAATCTGATATTCAAACTTTCTTTCCGCTTGTTGAAAGTGGTATTCCCGTTGTTATTGAAAATTTACCCATTAAATTTGGCTGGCAAGATAATAAGTTGTATATGGAAGCTTATCCGGCTTTAGAAGAACATAACTCAAATCCTAATACTTCTTTACCTGGCATGGTTCATATGGTTAATGAAGCTTCTAAAAATCAAGATGTGTTAATTGATTGGCAAGGAATGAGTTATGTCGCACAAGAAAGAGATGGCATACCTCATGATATAGGTATGCGCATTTTAAAGTAATAACGCTTACATCGTTGGCATTGGCGCTCCCATCATTGAAGCGCTATGTTCGACTCTTTGTCTTAACTCTTTGTCATATTCTTTAGCCAATAATTTATCCCCAAAGTATTTATTTTCATTTATTCTATGCATAACTTGTTGTAAATTTTGTATTGGAAATCCTAAATTATAATCTTTGATTTGTCTCAAAATGAGGTCACCAGCAAGGGCTTTGTTATCACGAAACAGACCCCATATTGCATTATCATGGATATAAGTAAGATTAATTTTTTCTTTATCTAAAGTTGTTAATAAAGGGATTAAATTATTATTACTTTGTTTAATTAACGCGATTTTTGCTGTTGCTATTGCTATTGCAATACCAAAATTATTATCTAATCTTTTTTCTGAATAAATTTTATAAACTCGATGCATAAATTCATCGACGGTATTACAATTTTTTGTTTGATTAAAAAAATTTATTAATCGGTTGAAACCGTCAGTATCCGTTGTCCAATTTCTTGCTTTTCCAATATTTAGATTACCGTAATTTTCTGGTATGAGCTCATCAAATGTATCTGCCATTTCAATTTTATTTTCTGATTCATCTTCTGATTCATCTTTTGATTGAGAGTAAAAAGAAAAGGAAAACCTTTTCTTTTGTGGTTCGATATCACTGAGTGATAATTCAGCATAATGTTCATCAATTGTTTTTAAAAATACTTCTTTGACTGTGTCTAAATCTTGATTAATAAAACCTATAGTTGAACGTAAGACTGTGTCTAAATCTTGATTAATAAGCTCATTAGTGGAACGTAACATTATCCTCTCCCCTTTAATTTTTGCACAATGAGCGGCAATCGTATCATAAAATTATCATGTCAATAAAGAACTGACATTCATATTCACTTATCATTATCAAAACAATATCTTTATTTTTAAAAGATTATTTTTACTATATAGCAAGGTGTTTTTTGTGGATTATCTGTTAAAATAAATATTATTCAATGAGTTACAATAAAAACAACCTGTGGAAAACTCACGTATACTTTGTCTGATAATGGGGACAAAATAGCTCAAATCGAGAAAACAGATTTAATTCAAGAATTGTGCACAACATATGAAGGGTTAAACCATGAGGTTTTCCACAGTATTTGAATGGTTAGCTTGGATAAATCAAATTCATTTTACAGAAATGGATCTGGGTTTGGATCGCGTTAAAAAAGTTGCTCAAGTTTTAGATGTCTTGTCTTTTGACTGTCCTGTCATTATTGTTGGCGGCACAAATGGTAAAGGTTCAACCGTTGCAGGCTTAGAAGCGATTTATCAAGCAGCTGGTTATCGAACCGGTGTTTTCACTTCTCCTTATCTTTTCACGTATAACGAACAAATTCGCGTTAATGGCTGCGCAGTTGAAAATGACTCATCCATTATCAATGCATTTGAGAAAATCGACTCAGCACGCGGTGAGACGACTTTAACGCCATTTGAATTTACTACCTTGGCAGCGTTATTGATTTTCAAGTTGCAGAGGTTGTCAGATGGATTGGATGTTTTGATTCTTGAAGTGGGATTAGGTGGCAGATTAGATGCGGTTAATGTAATTGATGCAGATGTTGCGGTGGTGACGAGTATTGGGATTGATCATGTTGAATGGTTGGGGGATACGCGGGAAAAAATTGGATTTGAAAAGGCGGGGATTTTTCGCGGGGGGAAATTTGCAGTATGCGGTGATCAAGAGCCGCCGGTGTCGTTGATTGAGTATGCGGAGGAGGTTCAGGCGAGGTTGTATTGTCAGGGGAGGGATTTTAAGTATGAGGAAACGGATGATGGGTGGCTTTTTTGTAGTAAGGGTAGCTGGAGTAAATTGAGCAGATTGAGCAGATTGAGTAGATTGAGTAATTGGAGAAATTGGAGTAGCGATTTTAAGCGATTTATAAATTTTTTTATGGGGCCCCGTCGCTTCGGGTATCCCACCGTGCTCGCAGGCTGCGCGCGGTGGGAGCCCTCCCTATCGCTCCGCCCCATTAAAAAATTTATAAATCGCTTAAAATCGTTGCGCTCCGTTAAGGCTGCGGGGAAAAACTTAAAATCGTTAAGTTTCGTTAAAGTAATGGAGAAATACTTAAAATCATCGTCGTTGCGAGGAGCCCGAAGGGCGACGAAGCAATCCATGCAAAGATCGTTTAGTTCTTATGGTCATCTTCCTGTTAATACACTTGCCGTGCAAAATATGTCGACTGTTTTGATGACGATTACATTATTACAAGATCGTTTGACAGTGAGTGAGATTGCTATACGTCAAGGACTTTTGGATGTTAATTTACCCGGACGATTACAAGTTGTTCCTGGCGATATTACGTATATTTATGATGTTTCACATAATCCTGATGCAGTGAAATGGCTTTTTCAAAAATTAAGAGAGTTGCCTTGTAAAGGAAAAACACGTGCGATTTTTTCTATGCTTGCTGATAAAGATATTCGAGCATGTTTAGATATGATTAAAAATAAAATTGAAGAATGGCATGTCGCACCGCTGATGGTTAAAAGAGCTGCTTCGTTAATGCAGTTAAAAGAAGTTTTTCAACAAGCTGACATTAAACATGTTATTTTTTATGATGTAATTAAAACAGCCCATGAAGCGGCACGTCAAGAAGCTGTTAGTGGTGATAGAATTGTGGTATTCGGTTCGTTTCATACCTTATCTCAAGTATTAGGAAATAAAGTTTAGTCAGGAAGCCTTCCCCCATCGGGGGAAGGTGCCGAAGGCGGATGGGGGAATATTAATCCATTTTAATAATAAAGATGTTGAAGGGGAATGATGCGATGTTTAGCTTTAACAAAAATAATAACAAAGTAATTATGACTGTTGAAAAAAAATTAACTGAAAATTATGAAAAAGATGGCATTTATTTTTATGAGAACGGTAAGTTTGATGAAGCAGTGCTTCAATATAATCAAGCCATCATTTTGAATCCAAAAAATGCTGTGTTATATGAGGGTCGTGCTTATTGTTTTTATCAGCTAGGTAAATTTGATAAAGCAATAAGTGATTATAATACAGCCATCACTTTAGATCCTAATTATGCAACATACTATGGTAATCGTGGTTATTGCTTTTTTGAGCAAGATAACTTTGATAAAGCAATAAATAATTTTAATAAAGCGATTACTTTGGATTCAAATAATGATGATTATTATAATATGCGCGGTAATTGTTTTTATCATAAACTAAATTATGATGAAGCAATAAAAGATTTCAATCAAGCAATTACACTGAATCCTCATGTTTCAAAGTACTATCACAATTATGGTTATGCTTTATATTGCAAAAATAAATTTAAGCTAGCAAAAAATAATTTCAATAAAGCCATTAATTTAAATCTTTTTCGTTCTGATACTTATATGGGTCGTGGAAGTTGTTTTTTTCAATTGGGTCAATTTAATGAAGCAATTGATGATTGTCATCAAGCTTGCAAATTTGGAGAAGAAGGTAATCAGAAAATAAATGAGGCAATTAAAAAAGCAAACGATGGACTTGTTTTTTTACAAACGCTCACAGAGGAAAAAGATTTTAGAGCGAGAAGAAATTTAATTAAAACAAGGGGAAATTGTGGAGGGTCAGTACAAAGACGAGCAAATAAACTTCGCCGACTTAAACAGCAACATGATCTTGATTTTCATTTAGCACAAGCTTATTTAATGATAGCGCCAACAGGTTGGTTATCAATGGGTGAGCAGCTCTCTCATTCAGGCCTGATTACGGATGTATATCTACATATAACTTATTATCTTTTAGTTCTTTCAATGCCTGATTCAATACCTGATTCAATACCTGAGATAAAAAAAGTGATTAATACATACAACGAAAGAATAACAACACGAATTAAAGGAGTTGGTTTGAGTCGATTTAAAATGGGATTGTTTACAGAAAAACAATTTGAAGATGATCGCGAGCAAGTCATCAATAAGCATTATGAACGCAAAAGAATTCGTTGAAAACTTAGACCTCTTATCAATGCAGAAAAATTCGAGGACTTATACCTCTCCCCTTGTGGGAGAGGTCGTCACGCGTAGCGTGGCGGGAGAGGGGTAATGTAATCATTACTCAAACAACTTCCCCATCTTCAACGCACGCACACACATTTCAACATGATGCACCCGCAAATAATCAATAGGATATTTTGCGAGTGATAAAGCAATAGCCATGGTTTCAATATCGCGGTCCTTAGCAAGATTTCCTGTCAACGTAAAAAGAAAACGTTTGCGCGAATGACCAATCAAAACACGCACGCCTAACGTATGAAACACATGAGCGTGTTGTAACAATAAAACAGATTGTTCAGTTGTTTTTCCAAAACCAATGCCAGGATCAAAAATAATTTTTTCTTTTTTAATGCCATGTTGAATTAATGTTTCAATACGATTTTCTGCCCACGCATAAACAAGTTGAATAGGATCTTGATCGAGAGGTAAATGTTGATCATCAATCACAGGAATATCTAAATGATGCATCACAATGCAGTCTGCTTTAGTATCAGCAATAAGATCACGCATGTGTGGATCATCTAATCCAGTCACATCATTAATCCAATTTGCGCCATTTGCGAGCGCTTTTTTTGCTGTTTCAGGATGCCTGGTATCAATACTAATAACAGGCGGAAACAAAAATTTATTTTGTGATGATTGGATGAGAGATAAAACAGGTTCTAAACGTTCCCATTCTGTATTTGCGTCTATCCCCTTTTCTACTTGAGGCGCAGTTGCTTCTGCACCAATATCAAGAATGGTTGCACCTGCATTGATTAAAGCAATGGCTTGTTGTAGTGCTTGTTCAGGCGCAAGAAATTGTCCGCCGTCAGAAAAAGAATTGGGTGTGACATTGATAACACCTACTAAATGCGGTGTATCAATACGATGTGGTATTTGTCTTGTATGACAAGATGCTTCGCCGGTGAAACGCGATCCCCATTGTGCAACTATTTTTGCTGCTGTTTGATGATGATATTTTCCAGCGAGTGGAAATTTCCAAAATGGTGCGATATCAGCAAGCGGCCATAAAGCAAAAGGTCTTTCTTGCAAATGGGCATGCGGAATAGTGAGGACATCATTATCAATGACAAGATCTTCCCAAGCAAGTATATCAATATCAATGACACGTGGTGCCCAATCAAGCGCCTCTTTTTTTCTACCGATCAATAATTCAATTTTTTTTATTTCTTGTAATAGGGCGATCGGTTCAAGTGTGGTTTCACATCGTAATGCTGCGTTGAGATAAGGTTGGTTCCAATCAGTCGGTGCATTTTCAGGTAATAAAGCATCGGATAAATAAACAGGAGAAACTTGTTTGATTGTTATATTCGGGAGTTGAGCAATATATTGTTTAGCTAAACGTAAATTTGCTAAACGATCACCGATATTAGATCCTAATCCTAAAATAACCATCATGTTTAAAAATCTCCATAGCAAAAAGAAGCATTTTTTAATTTATTAATAGGTGGAAATTTCGTGAGTGTGATTTTAATTTTTGTTTTATTTGGAAGATACGTTGATGCAATGAAATAAATTTCACGCGATAAATGCTCAATTAGACGATAATTTTTTTTGGCTATTTTTTTGCGAATGATTTTAATTAATGATTCATAACAAGTGGTGTCAGCTAATTCATCTGTTTCACACGCTTGAGGTGCTTGTGGAAAAGCGATATCAATATTTAATAAAACAGTTTGTTTTTTCTGACGCTCTTGTGCTGGCCATCCAAGATTCACGCGAAGCGAAAGTTGATATAATTGTAATGTTGTTTTCTTTTTAGGCATAAATAAAAAGTGTTGTCTGTTGTCTTTCGTGTTGTATTTAAAGAGGTGCGTAGTGTAGCACCCGATTTTTGTTGTTGCGAATTTAATTGCCTCAACAACAACAAACGTGTTACAGTATGGCCAAATTAGAATCTATTAGATCGATTTTTAAACAATTTATACCGAAAATTTCATAAAGGCTAGCGATTTCTGCTAACTATATAAACAAGAAAAGTATTCCCGCGCTTTTTAGCGGGAATACTTGCCTGGCGATACAATTTGCTATAGAAAATGGGATTCGCTAGTCTAGCGCGAGAGAAATATGGCAAATTATCTGAATCAACATCTCAAAGAAGCGGTAGATAAACAATATCCTTACGGATTTGTCACTGACATTGAATCAGACACCATTTCACCTGGCTTAAATGAATCCGTCATACGTCTTATTTCTGCAAAAAAAAATGAACCTGAATTTATGCTCGCGTGGCGTTTGCAAGCTTTCAAACATTGGCAAACTTTAACACCGCCAACGTGGGCATATCTTCATTATGATCCCATCGATTATCAAAATATGATTTATTATTCCGCACCAAAATCAGCAGAGAAAAAATTAAAAAGCTTAGATGAAGTCGATCCTGCGTTATTAGAAACGTACAATAAATTAGGGATTCCATTACATGAACAAGGACGCTTAGCTGGTGTTGCTGTTGATGCAGTCTTTGACAGTATCTCAGTTGCCACCACCTTTAAAGAAAAATTAGCAGAAGCCGGCGTGATTTTTTGTCCGCTTTCCGAAGCGATTCAACGCTATCCTGATTTAATTAAACAATATTTAGGAACAGTGGTTCCTTATCGCGATAATTTTTTTGCTGCCTTAAATGCGGCCGTTTTTAGCGACGGATCTTTTGTGTATATTCCAAAAGGCGTGCGATGTCCCATGGAATTATCCACATATTTTCGTATCAATACGGCAAAAAGCGGTCAATTTGAACGTACCTTGATTATTGCTGAAGAAGAAAGTTACGTCAGTTATCTTGAAGGATGCACGGCCCCCATGCGAGATGAAAATCAATTACACGCTGCTGTCGTTGAATTGATTGCACTTGATCATGCACAAATTAAATATTCGACCGTACAAAATTGGTATCCTGGTGATGAAGAAGGCCGTGGCGGCATTTTTAATTTTGTGACAAAACGCGGACATTGTCGCGGCAAATACGCAAAAATTTCTTGGACGCAAATCGAAACAGGATCAGCGATTACTTGGAAATATCCCAGTGTGATTTTACAAGGCGATTATTCTATCGGTGAATTTTATTCTGTTGCGTTAACCAATCATTATCAACAAGCGGATACTGGCACTAAGATGATACACATGGGAAAAAATACGCGCAGCACGATTATTTCCAAAGGAATTGCAGCGGGACGCGGACAAAATACTTATCGTGGTCTTGTGCGCATGTTGCCTCACGCGCAACATGCGCGTAATTACACTCAATGTGATTCATTATTATTAAGCACGACTTGTGGTGCGCATACTTTTCCTTATATCGAAGTTAAAAATCCAACTGCGCGCGTTGAACATGAAGCATCAACGTCTAAAATTGGTGAAGATCAATTATTTTATTGTCGTCAACGTGGATTAAAACCAGAAGATGCGATTTCCATGATCGTGAATGGATTTTGTAAACAAGTCTTTAATGAATTACCAATGGAATTTGCCGTAGAAGCGCAAAAATTACTTGAAGTGAGTTTAGAAGGTAGTGTGGGGTAATTATGTTAGAAATAAAAAATTTACATGTATCAATACAAGATGAGAAACAACAAACGAAATCTATCTTGCATGGTGTAAATTTACAAATCAAACCAGGTGAGGTACATGCCATCATGGGGCCTAATGGTTCAGGCAAAAGTACACTAGCAAATGTCTTGGCAGGTCGTGAAGATTATCAAGTGACGAATGGCGAAGTCCATTGGCAACAACAAAATTTATTATCACTTGCACCAGAAGAAAGAGCAGCGTTAGGTGTTTTTCTTGCTTTTCAATATCCCACCGAAATTCCTGGTGTTAATAATATGTATTTCTTGCGTACAGCTTTAAATACTTTACGAAAACGCAAACAATTACCGCCGCTTGATGCTGCGGATTTTCTTGCTTTAGTTAAACATAAAATGAAAACAGTCGGATTAAGCGAATCATTTTTACATCGTGCTGTTAACGAAGGATTTTCTGGCGGTGAAAAAAAACGGAATGAAGTATTACAAATGTTAATGTTAGAACCTGAATTATTAATTTTAGATGAAACAGATTCAGGATTAGATATTGATGCGCTGCAAATGGTGGGTCAATCCGTTAATAGTTTGCGAAATAAAACGCGTAGTATTTTAGTGGTGACACATTATCAACGATTATTAGATTTTATAAAGCCAGATGCTGTGCATGTGATGGCGCGTGGTAAAATTTTAAAATCGGGTGACGAACAATTAGCACGAGAGTTAGAAGAAAAAGGATATAGTTGGATAGAACATGAGAGAGCGTCATGATGTTAGAAATGCCAACGTGGTTAAATCGTGAATTAACTGAATGTGCAGATAGGCAAACAAACTGGCCGACAGAAATTGCATCGCTTTCTCGACATTATGCTGATTCGTTATTGAAGAAGGGACTGCCTACTCGCAAAGATGAGCGTTGGAAATACACAGATTTGAGTTGGATAGTGGATGCACCTATTCGTGCTGAGGAGCGCGCAAAGTGTGAATCTAGAAGCATGAGTGATATTAATAATGGTTTCGTTTCTCAGCTCTCTGATACAAACAGGATATGTATTACCTTAATCAATGGTCAATACTTTCCGTCACATTCAGATTATTTAGAACGTTTACCATCTAACGTCATTATCACTTCTCTTCAAACCGCTAATCGCGAATACCCGGATTTATTAAAACAATATTGGCCGGACCATCAAGATAGATTGATTTATGAACAACATCCTTTTGCCGCTTATAATGCAGCTGTTTTCACTGATGGTTTGTTTTTTTATCTTCCTGATCGTTGTCAAATCGATCTTCCCATTCATCTTTTATCTATTGTGACTGATGAATCTTTTATCATGCATCCGCGGCATCTTTTTATTTTAGGTAAAAATAGTAAGTTAACTTTACTCGAAGAATATCGGTCATTATCAAAGCGATCATATTTTATGAATATGGTCACGCATATTTATCTTGATGATCATGCTCAACTCAATCACAGTAAATTGCAACAAGAACACATAGATGCTATTCATTTTGCGCATACAACTGTTCAACAACAACATGATAGCATCGCTAGTTTAAATTATTTTTCAAATGGCGGTTTATTTGCGCGTGATGATGTGATTGTACAATTGCAAGCGCCCGGTGCAACATGCAAAACCAATGGTTTTTATCGATTAAATCGTGATAATCAATATGTCGATTATCATATTGATATCCAACATCAGGCGCCGCACACGCAAAGTGAAATGGCGTATAAAGGTATTTTAGATAAAAAATCGCGCGCTGTATTCAATGGTCGTTTGTACGTAGAAAAAAACGCACAGAAAACTACAGCTTATCAATCGAATCATAATTTATTATTGTCAACACAAGCAGAAATGAATAGTAAGCCTGAATTAGAAATTCATGCGGATGATGTGAAGTGTAAACATGGAGCAACAATCGGTCAGCTTGATCAAGATGCTTTATTTTATTTATGTTCACGTGGTATTGATCGTCAAGATGCTATTGATATATTGCTGCAAGGATTTGCTAAAGACATTCTGCAATGCATTAATTCTCCTGCTATTTATCATCATATTGAAGCGAAGGTGAATTTATGATAGATAAAAGAATTGATTTTGATCATTTGCGGCAAGATTTTCCTATTTTAAAAAGTAAAAATCGAAATAAACCGATTATTTTTTTTGATAGCGCAGCATCATCACAAAAACCCATACAAGTATTAAATGCGGTTAACGATTTTTATCAAAAAGATTATGCGAATATTCATCGTGGGATTTATGAATTAAGCGAGCGCGCTAGTTTGTTATATGAAAACACGCGTGAGAAAGTCAGACAATTTATTCACGCTCCTCATGCAAATGAAATTGTTTTTGTTCGCGGCACGACAGAGGCCATTAATTTAGTAGCACAATGTATTAGTAAAAATGAATCTGGCGAAATAAAGTGGCAAGCGGGCGATGAAGTCATTTTAAGTGAAATGGAGCATCATGCGAATATTGTTCCTTGGTATTTATTAAAAAAACAGTTAGGCATTGTATTAAAAATTATTCCTGTGACTGATGAAGGTGTAATCGATATTACTTCTTATCAAGATCTATTTTCATCGCGCACAAAAATAGTGGCGATCAGTCATGCTTCTAATGCATTAGGTACGATTAACTCGATTAAAGAAATGATTAAGATTGCTCATCAACATCAAGTGCCCGTGTTAATTGATGGTGCGCAAGCAGCACCACATTTTGCTATCGATGTTCAAGCGCTGGATTGTGATTTTTATGTTTTTTCAGGACATAAAATGTATGCGCCAACCGGTGTGGGTGTGTTGTATGCAAAAAAAATATGGCTAGATAATATGCCGCCTTATCAAGGTGGCGGCGATATGATAGAAACCGTTTCATTTACGCATATTACTTTTGCAAAAGCGCCGCATAAATTCGAAGCTGGTACACCAGATATTGCTGCTGTGATTGGATTATCTGCTGCGATTGATTATTTGCAACAAATTGGTATGCAGGCGATTGATCAACATGAACAACAATTATTGCAGCAGGCAGAGCCGGCTTTGTTATCTATTCCAAAATTAAAAATTATTGGTACAGCACAACCTAAAGTGGGTGTGATTTCATTTGTGATTGATGGCATTCATCCACATGATATTGGTACGGTGTTAGATCACGAAGGCATTGCCGTGCGTGCAGGACATCATTGCGCGATGCCGCTCATGAATCGATTTGGTTTATCAGCAACCGTGCGCGCTTCATTTGGTATTTACACGAATGAACAAGATATTGATGCGTTAGTGGAAGGCGTTCAACAAGCGGTGAGGATTTTTAGCTAATGTCGCTACGTGAATTATATCAAGAAATGATTATTGATCATGGCAAATCGCCGCGTAATTTTGGCAAGCTAGATCATGCTAGTCATTTACAAGTTGGACATAATCCTTTGTGCGGTGATCGATTGGTTATTTATATCGAAGAAAATAATGGCATTGTTGACAAGATCCGTTTTGAAGGAACAGGTTGTGCGATTTCTGTGGCTTCTGCTTCACTCATGACTGAAGCTGCGATGGGAAAATCTGTGCAAGAAGTTGAAAATTTATTTTCACGGTTTCATCAATTAGTGACGACGGGCGAAACGATGGATGATCTGGGAAAATTAGTTGTTTTTGCAGGTGTTGCTGCATTTCCCATTCGTGTGAAATGTGCAACGTTGCCGTGGCATACGTTAAAAGCCGCCTTGCGATCAAGCTCAAATGATTCAGTGAGTACGGAGTAAGCCAATGATTAAGCTTGGGGTCAGGCTTGCGTCATTGCATCTTTCAAAAAAAGATGCAATGACGCAAGCCTGACCCCAAGTACCAAGTAACGACATGAGATGAATTGCTTATGATGATAACCACAGCTGCAAATGAATATATCAAAAAAATGATTGAAAAAAATAATCATGGCGTTTTTCGCTTGTCTGTGAAAAAAACAGGGTGTTCTGGGTATGCTTATTTACCGCAAGTGAATGAAGAAATTAATCCTCATGATAGCAAGCATGAAATAGAAAACGGTTTAATTATTTATATTGATACAGCATGGTTGCATTTATTACAAGATGTGCAGATTGATTATGTCGAAGAAAATAAGACAGGTTTAAAACAAAAAAAATTAATTTTTACTCATCACAATGAAAAAGGTCGATGTGGATGCGGTGAAAGTTTTCATCTTGAGAGTCAGTAATATGATGTTACGAGAATCTTGTCATGCCAGCGAAAGCTGGCATCCAGTGAGTGCGGAGTGAAATGATGTATCACGATACATTGGTAGAAGTTCAACGCGAAGTCGATGCGTTTTTAATTCCGACTGGCGTTAAAGTGACACTAAAAACAGGCACGCAAGTGTCTGTAACACAAGCGTTGGGGAATTCTTATACGCTTTATGTGAATGGCAATTTAGTGCGTGTCGCAGGAAAAGATGGCGATGCATTAGGATTGGTTGTGTTAGAACAGCCTGATATTAATGAAATGGAAGGACCAGTTGAAGACAAAGTAACGGCGCAATTGAAAACGTGTTTTGATCCTGAAATTCCCGTTAATATTGTTGATTTAGGATTAATTTATGCGAGTGATGTGCTGCCGATGGGCAAGGAAACCTTTCATGTGAATATTACCATGACGTTAACAGCACCGGGTTGTGGGATGGGCCCAGTGCTCGTGAGCGAAGTGGAAGAAAAAGTGAAGCAAATAAATGGTGTGGTAGAAGTTAAAGTGAATTTGGTGTTTGATCCGCCATGGGATAGAAACAGAATGAGCGATGAGGCGAAGTTGCAGATGGGGTTGTTGTAAGGAGGCGTCCCTAAGCAAAGAGTTGTCATCCTGAGTATAACGGTTGTCATCCTAAGTATAACGGTTGTCATCCTGAGCGTAGCGAAGGATCACTAGCAAACGGTATAAGCGCATTTTAGTGATCCTTCGCTACGCTCAGGATGACAACCGTTATACTTAGGATGACAGCGTTTATATTAAAATATTTGTATGACATTTATAAAATATCAAAGGTATCACAACATGAACATTCAAGAAAAAATTCAGCAACAAATTAGTGACAATCAAATTGTCTTATACATGAAAGGAAATAAAGAATTACCTATGTGTGGATTTTCTGCGCGCGCGGTTAATATTTTAAAAGCTTGCGGTGCTGATTTTATCACAGTAGATGTTTTGCAAGATGATGAAATACGTCAAGGCATTAAAGTTTTTTCGAATTGGCCGACGATCCCGCAATTATATGTGAAAGGTGAATTTGTTGGCGGCAGCGATATCATAGGTGAAATGTACGAAGCGGGTGAATTGCAAACATTAGTGAAGTGAAATAATTACTCCACCTTCACCACACCCTTCGTTGAAATTTTTTTCCACCAATGTAGTCGTGGTAAATAAAGCAATAAAAATAGCAACAGCGCAGTCAGAAATGCCATGAGATAAAGACCCATGGCAACAGTCAAACCAACAGCGGCTGTTGCCCAAAGCGTCGCTGCTGTCGTTAATCCTGTGACATAATCGCCTTGACGAAAGATGATGCCGCCACCAAGAAAACCAATACCGCTAACTACTTGCGCGGCAATACGTGATGAATCAGCGTTGAGAATACTCAAACTGATCATGCCAAAGACACAAGCGCCCAATGCAATGGCGCCATAAGTACGTATTCCAGCTGAAACAATATTTCGGTGACGCTCTCTTTCCCATCCAATTAAACCACCTAATAAACAGGCATAAATAATACGAAAGGTCATTTCCATATCTAATTGAAATGATGGGTGAATGGCATTTTCTAACATAGCGAATTCCCTTCACATTAAAATAGTCTGATATTTTCATGCTACCAGAATTAAAACGTGCCGCACAGGTTTTAACCGGACATCTTTTTTTGTTAAGGGTTTGATAAGTTATTGAACAGAATCCCTTAATTTTGGGGCGGTATAATAGCTTGTGTAGGAAAGATAATTATTATTAAAGTTAGTTAAATACATAAAACGAGGAAAAGATGTCAAACGCAAATCCAAGACATTGGTACATGGCAAACTTATCGAGATTGTTAACGGAAGAAACGAAAAGTCTCGAAGCTATCCTTACGCTTATAACTGAGGGGTCAGAATTATATCTCTCAATAAGAGCGATTTATGTTCGCAAATTAATTGAACTTAATACATTTAATAAAAAACAAAAGAAAGGATTATTTAATTATAATTTTAGGTTGGAAGAAGAAAGAATTAATGAAGAAAAAAAGATACTTGATCAACTTAATGAAATTAATAAATCAAATATTATGCATGATACGTGGAAAAGATCAGTTGCAAGTTTGAATGCATCAGTTAAAGAAAGAGAAGAAAGAAGTAAACGTTTTCCTATAAAAGGTTTCAGTGGTTCATTTTACAAAGCAATTAAAAAGACATTAGGCATCGTTGATGATGCATGGGAAATTGGACTGGATTCCTATCCCGCCGGTAATTTGGGCGAATCTTTGATGGGTCTGACTGCAGTGCCTGTTTTTGCGCATGAGATTCATACTAATTTGGCAGAACGTGAAAAAAACGAAGATAAAATTAAAAAATCAAATGAAAATTCCAGTCTCGTTTTAACACAAGAAAAAATCGAACATTATAAAAAGAGACGTGAGGATTATCAATTTCGTTCCCGATTAAGCAGCATTAATGCGGGTGTTGCTGTTGCAGGCATAGGCACTTCTCTATATGTAGGCATTGGGAGTGCCTTAGCTTATGTTGGCTTATTGCCTGGAATACTTATCGCATCACTAACACCTGTTTCACTTTTTATTCCATTAGCATTAACAGGCATTTTTTTGAATAAATGGTTTATGTTGGATGAAAATTATGAACGTGTAAATGCAAAATTAAATAAATTAGAAAAAAAGAAAAAAGATAAGCCAGATGAAAAAAACAAATATGATCAAGTTAAATTTAAATATGAAAAAAAGCGAGAAGTCATCGAAAAGAAACGTATTTATACCGGATTAGAAGTCGCTGGTTCTGTTTTGTGTTCAGTCGGTGCAATAGTGAGTGTGGCATTAATGTTGGCTGGTAGCGTTGCCACGATGGGTATATTACCTGGAATCTTGTTAGGTATTGGTGGTTCGATGATGTTGGGCACAGCCATTTTTGAATGGGTAGATGAATCAAATAATTTTAAATACTCAACTAAGCTTAAAAACTTTTTCGAAGGAGAGAAGAAAGGAAAAACGAATGATAAAGGAAAAACAAATGATTTCGATCCAAAATTAGATAACCAATTAAACATTAGTTTAAAAAATAAAGATGATAAATCGATTGATTCACTTAATGATATTTATAAAACCCTTGGAACAAATGCAGAAAAGAAATTAGTCCGTCGTCAAGCATGGAAAAAAATTAAAGCTTGGGTTGTTAAACCAAATAAAGGATCAGAAAAAACATTGAAAGACAAAATAAAGTATTTGAATAAGATTAAAGAGATGCCGTTATTTGCTGAATCCACCAGCTTTTTTAAATCATCAAAAATTCAAGATAAGATTAAACAAAAAATTAAAGATTTGAATCCTAAAAGACCGAGCATGAATTATTGAAGCCTTGTTGATGCGAGGAACATAGTTAAACCTATTCCCTCTCCTCCCATAAAATGGGAGGAGAGGGTTAGGGAGAGGAGGGTTTTAATTAATCCTCCCCTCCCTAGCCCTCCCCTCCAGCTTTCGCTGGAGGGGAGGGAACATTAGTGATGCGCTCCCTCATCTTCACGCACACTTTCTGCATCACATGCACATTATGAATACTCGACAAATGAAAATACGCAATCAATCCTTCTTTAAATAAATAATGTAAATACGCGCGCGAAAAATGTTTGCAGGTATAACAATCACAACTCGGCATAATAGGTTGATCATCTTTCGCATATTGACTTTTTTTAATTAAAATTTTTGTCACACCCGTATCACTTTCAAATGCAATCCAATCATCTCGCTCAACAATTTCGCCATAGTACAATGTCCCATGACGCGCATTGCGCGTCGGTGCAACGCAATCAAAAATATCGATGCCTCTTCCCACCACATCAATTAAATCTTGAGGTTGTAAACCCACGCCCATCGTATAGCGAATTTTATTTTCAGGCAGAAGTGGTCGTACCCAATCGATAATTTCAACGGTTTTTTGCATATCAAAACCAATCACTTCGCCGCCAATGCCAATACCATCTAAATCTTGTTGCAAAATAAATTCTGCACTTTGTTCGCGTAAATCACGAAAACTACCGCCTTGAATAATCCCAAATAAAGCTTGTTTAAAACCATAAGCAGACTGTGGATTTTTGTCGTGTTCTGCTTTAGAACGAATTAACCAACGATGTGTGCGATCAAGTGCAGCGAGTGCTGTTTCTCGACCCCCTGCTTCTGGTGTGCATTGATCAAATGCCATGATGATATCGGCGCCAATGATTTTTTGTGTTTGAATGGAAGACTCTGCATTTAAATGTAAAATTTTGCCGGTGATGGGATGTTTAAAATGTGCACCTTCTTCATCAATAATACAAACGGATCCTTTCTCAGATAAACTAAAAACTTGAAAACCGCCGCTGTCGGTCAACATGGTTTTTGACCAACCCATGAAACGATGCATGCCCCCTATTTTCTCGATGACTTCCATGCCGGGTGTGCATAACATGTGATAGGTATTGCCGCCGAGAATAATGTGACTGTTGGTATCTAATACATCAGATGGCGTTAAATAATTGAGCATGGCACGCGTTCCGACCGGCATGAAAGAAGGCGTTAAGACTTCTCCATGCGGTGTGGTGATGCGCATGACACGAGCAGGTAAGCGAGGATGTTTTTTGATTAATGTTGAGTTGTAGTGGTTTGACATAGCCGTGGTATTATAACCATTCCGTGAAAAAACAGTAGGATCAATTTAAGTGCCGTCGTTGGAAAGAATGTGCAGCTTGTAGTTATATGCTGACCTGTCGTCCCGCGGCTTGTCATTGCACACCGACCTGTCGTCCCGCGGCTTGTCCGCGGGATCCAGAGAAAACTTGCAAATTTTTCTTGTTGTTTCTGGATCCCGCGGACAAGCCGCGGGACGACAGGTCAGAGTAGAATAAAGGAGAAAAATAAAACACATGCAGCGTCACTATAATTTATTCGATAAATTTTGTTTAAGCATAGATCAAGCCGTGCGTGCCTTAACGGGCCACACACAAACATCAGGCAGAATTTATCCAGCAAAACATATTCAAGGGCCCGAATTAACTGAAGCAGAACGAAAGCATGCAGCGGCTTTAATGCGAATTAATCACGCAGGTGAAATTTGTGCGCAGGCGCTTTATCATGGGCAAGCTGCCATTTCGCGTTGCAAAGAAGTTCAGCAAAAAATGCAAAATGCAGCGGCAGAAGAAGGCGATCACTTGGCGTGGTGTCAGAAGCGATTAGAAGAATTGAGCAGTCATCCCAGTTATTTAAATCCTTTGTGGTATGGCGGATCTTTTTGCATTGGTTTATTAGCGGGCATGATTGGCGATGATTGGAGCTTGGGATTTGTCGCAGAAACAGAACGTCAAGTGATTCGACATTTAGAAGGTCATTTACAAACATTGCCAACAGCGGATTTACGCAGTCATCATATTTTAAAACAAATGGAACAAGATGAAGCGCATCATCGTGATGAAGCCGTTGCTTGCGGTGCGCGTGAATTGCCGAATGTGATTAAGCAAGGTATGGCGTTAACCGCCAAAATCATGGTGAAAATAGCATATTGGGTGTGATGAGAAGGTAAGTGTGTTATGTCAAAAGAAGAAATTGAAAAATTACAACAATTACAAAAAAAGCGTTTAGAGAATAAAAAATTAAGTGAATTGTTAGACGAAGATCAAATTGAATTTTGTCAGACAAACAAAAGAATTGGTGAGCTTGCTTATCGAGCATATAAACAAACGAAACAGGATCCTGCTTGTGCGTTAGAGGCTGCTTCTTATTTTGTACTTGCTTATGAACATCAAGTGGAAAAAGTATGTAATGAGTTTTCTTTAGCACTATCACATCATGATGCAAATGTAACTGTTGATCATATTGCATTATCTCAACAGCACGAAGAGATTTTTCTACAAGGATATTGTTATTTGTTAGGCATTGGCAATTATCCTAAAAATATCGATAAGGCTGCTCAGTTATTTGAAATATCTGCTGAAAAGGGTGTGGCTAAAGCACAAAGCAGGATTGGGTATATGTATGAGAATGGGTACAGTGTTAAGCAAGATAAGAAAGAAGCATATAAGTGGTACTTGCTTGCCGCAAAACAAGATTATGCAATGGGTGAATTTAATCTGGCTCTTTTTTATTGTTTCGGACAAGATGATTTTTTAAAAGAAGATATTCGAGAAGCAGAAACGTGGTGTTTGCGTGCTGCCGAACAAGGGTATGTGAGCGCTCAAGCCATTCTTGGGGATTGGTATAGACAAGATGGCATAATTCACGATTTAGAAAAAGCAAGTAAATATTATTTACTTGCCATAGAACAGGGCAATGCAAATGCTCAATGTAATCTTGGTCAAATGTATTATAAAGGACGTGTTGTAAAGAAAAACTTAGCAGAAGCACGCAGGTTGTTCTTGCTTTCTGCCGAACAAGATAATAAGTCTGCTCAACATAATCTTGCTTGTCTTTATGAAAATGGCGACGGTGTAACTAAAGATATGCGAGCTTCTTTAAGATGGTATCGCCTTGCTGCTGAGCAAAATAAGCAATTATCAATTGAACGACTCTCCAAAAAAGATGATGTTCTTACAAAATATCATGCTGCAATGCTTGAAGATGACATACAAACAATTCTTAAATTATTGATTGAAGAAAAATCTGAAACAGTTGTTGATGAATTACGGTACGATATCAAACGTGCTATTAAAAATCATACTTTACTTAAACAAATAGAAAGTCTTATTAAAGAATTGAAAAAACAACCTGTCAATATTGATATGGATACGTTTGCTTCAGTGTTGAACCATGAGTATATTAAGAATCTTCTAGAAGACCATCAAGAAAAACAAATGAATTATGAGAAATATACTAAAGAAGATTTAAAATCTACTTATGTACTACTAAAAAATATTGATTGGAGCAAGATAAATAATAATCAAATTGTTCCATTGGTTAAATTAATTACCGACAGTTGGATCCAAGCAACAGAAATGAATTGTGAGAAAATAGTGAGTGATGCGTCGAAGTACTTAACGATACTGATTCATCAATTAAAAACAATTCAATTATCTGGTCACGATTCGCCTGCGTTGCAAACTGGCGAGATGCTTTTATGTGCGTCAGCTCTCATTAGGCAGCATTTTGGTCGAGAATATGAAGTCGTATTTTCTGCGTCAAGTTTTAAAGATCTCTTTAAATTGCTTACTTTTATTGAAGATGGAATATCTTTTATGGAAATCAGTCAGAAATTTAAAGATACAGTAAAAAAAGTCACATTTAATGATGAAGTCATGAAAAATGTTATTGTGCTGCTTAAAGAATATTTCACGCAGTATCCAGAAAAAATTTCAGCTTCGCCTTATTTATTTGGATTAAATAAGTGTCTTACTGGGATAGATGAGAAAATAAATAACCAACAAGAAAGAGAAAAGATTATTCAACAATTATTTAATTATACGTCAGCTTGTCGATCTGCAAAAAAAATATTTCATCAAAATTTATTTGCGGAAGATGAAGTGGAAGGGAGAGAAATTTATTATTATTTAAAAAATATGAAAATAAACGAGCTGAAAAGCGTGCTCGAAAAAAAGAGAGAACAAGCGGTTAGTAAAATACCGCAATTTAAACAATAATAAGCAGGGATAATTTGGCAAAAAAGAAAATATATGTTATAGTATACTATGTATACAACGTATACGAGGAGACCTCAATCATGCCACCTACACATCATCAATCACATCCTGCTGTGACATTAAGTGTCAGAGTTCCGCCAAAATCTCGAAAGCAATTAGAAGAATTGGCCAACGCGACCGGTAGATCTAAATCATTTTTAGCGGCGGAAGCGATAGCATTTTATTTGGCGGCGCATTCATGGCAGGTTAAGGCCATTGAAAAATCCATTAAAAAAGCAGATAGCAAGAAGGCTAAGTTTATTAAACATGAGACGGTTTCCGATTGGCTAAATAGTTGGGGCAGCGAAAAGGAACAGGAACCTCCTAAATGATGATCAAGTGGTTGGATGATGCTATCTATGATTTAGAAGCATTGCGTTACTATATTGCACAAGATAAACCATCCTCAGCGAATCGTCTTGCTAAGCAGATATTAAAAGCTGTTACACTTTTATCTGAACAACCTAGCATGGGAAGACCAGGAAGAGTATTGGGTACGCGAGAGCTAATTAACTCGAATACGCCTTATATTATTCCTTATAGAGTAAAAAATAATAATATTGAAATTTTAAGGGTGCTTCATGCTGCGATGGAGTGGCCCGAACAGATTTAGTATTTTTTTATGATGAGAAGGTAAGTGTGTCATGTCAAAAGAAGAAATTGAACGATTACAACAATTACAAAAAAAAAGATTAGAGAATAAAAAACTCAGTGAATTGTCAGACGAGGACCAAATTGAATTTTGTCGGACAAATAAAAAAATTGGTGAGCTTGCTTATCAAATGTATAGGCGAACGAAACATGATCCAGCTTGTGCATTGGAGGCTGCTTCTTATTTTTTAATTGCTTATGATCATGTTGTACAAAGAGCAACAAATGAATTTCAGTTGGCGGTATTAAATCATCATGAAAAGATAAGTATTGATAAGATTGCTATATCTCAACAAGCTGAAGAGATATGTCTGCAGGGATATTGTTATTTGTTAGGCATTGGCAATTATCCTCAAAATATTAAAATGGCAGCTCAGTTATTTGAAATGTCTGCCGAAAAGGGCGTGGCTGAAGCACAGCGCAGAATTGGGTATATGTATAGGAAGGGATACGGTGTAGCTGAAAATGATGCAAAAGCATTTAAATGGAATTCATTGGCTGTTAATCAAAAATTGGCATCAGCTCAGTTCAACCTAGCTCTTTTGTACGAAAATGGATCATCCGGTGTAACAAAAAATGTGGCAAAAGCATGCGAGTGGTATTTGCTTGCTGCCGAACAAGGTAACGCGACGGCTCAATGTAATCTCGGGTACTTTTATGAGAGGGATGGTGAAACTCAAGATTTAGCAAAAGCACGTCAGTATTTTTTGTTTGCTGCTGAACAGGGCTATGCAATAGGTCAATCTAATTTAGGTCGGATGTATCACGACCGTAATGAAATGTTAGATTTTGCAGAAGCACGCAAGTGGTATTTGCTTGCTGCTGAACAAGGTGAGAAGACTGCTCAATATAATCTTGGTTCTTTATATGATAAGGGCAACGGTGCGGTGGCTACAGATATGCGAGCTTCTTTAAGATGGTATCGTCTTGCCGCTGAAAGTAATGATCAAGATGCAATTAATAAATTCTCTGCAAAAGATAATGTTCTCACAAAATATCATGCTGCTATGCTTGAAGATGATACGCAAACAATTCTTAAATTATTGATTGAAGAAAAATCTGAATCAGTTATTGATGAATTACGATGGGACATTAAACGCGCTGTTAAAAAAAATAGTTTATTTAAACAAATAGAAAGTATTCTTCAGCAATTGAAAGAAAAACCTGTTGATATTGATATGGATTCGCTTGCCTCAGTATTGAACCATGAGTACATTAAGAATCTTCTAGAAGACCATCAAGAAAAACAAATGAATTATGAGAGATACACTAAAGAAGATTTAAAATCGACATATGATGTACTGTTAAAAAATATTAATTGGAGCATGATAAAGAATAATCAAGTTGTTCCGCTGGTTAAATTAATTACCGACAGTTGGATCCAAGCAACAGAAATGAATTGCGATGAAATAGTGAGTGATGCATCGAGATATTTAACGATACTGATTCATCAATTAAAAACAATTCAATTAGCTAGTCAAGATTCACTTGCGCTGCAGACGGGTGAGATACTTTTATGTGCGTCGGTTCTTGTTAGGCAGCATTTTGGTCGAGAATATGAAGTCGTATTTTCTACGCCAAGTTTTAAAGATCTTTTCAACTTAGTTACTTATATTGAAAAAGGTAAATCTCATGCCGAAATTAAAGAAAAATTTAAAGATACAGTAAAAAAAGTCACATTCAATGATGAAGTCATGAAAAATGTTATTGTGCTACTTAAAGAATATTTCACGCAATATCCGGAAAAAATTTCAGCCTCACCTTATTTATTTGGATTAAATAAATTTTTTATTGGGATAGATGAGAAAATGAATAATCAACAAGAAAGGGAAAAGATTATTCAAGATTTATTTAATTATACGTCAGCCTGTCGATCTGCAAAAAAAATATTTCATCAAAATTTGTTTGCGGAAGATGAAGTGGAGGGGAGAGAAATTTATTATTATTTAAAAAATATGAAAATAAACGAGCTGAAAAGATTTTTTGAAAGTAAAAAGAGTCAAAGGTTAACAGAGTCGTTTATGATGGCAACCTCCTCTCCCTAACCCTCTCCTCCATAAAAAACATGGAGGAGAGGGGACGTCCTAATTCACATTGCTTAGAAGTGAATGCTCTAATTTACAGGCTTAAAAATGATAGCGCTCAGAAATGATAGCGCTCAGAATTGATAGTGGTAATGTTCACGGTGTTTATTAGCGCGTCCCCTCTCCTCCATGTTTTTTATGGAGGAGAGGGTTAGGGAGAGGAGGCGAATAGTTCACTTCGTTAACATCGCCAGCGCTCCCGCTTGCACTAACCAAACCACCCAGACAATTTCCATGAAATAAGGAAACCAATGTCTTTTGATGATCCAATAAATCATCGTAGGAATAGCGCTTACGACAACAGGCAATACAAGTAAAGCAATTAATTCGCGTGCAAGATTACCCGCTTTGCCGCCAGAAAAAACATTAGTGAGGATTTGAGCAACCCAGTCATGCGCAGAGATTAAGAGCTGCACGGCATGCTGGAAATAAGGTAAAGAGAGGACTAGTCCAATACTGAGTATGATGACGGCGATAATTTGTTTTATCATCTACATTTTCCTTATTTAAATTAACCGGTTCTCAACTTTTTTAATGGGGCTGAGCGAAAGGGAGGGCTCCCACCGCGCGCAGCTTGCGAGCACGGTGGGATACCCGTAGCGATGGGGCCCCAGTAAAAAAGTTGAGAACCGTGTTAATTTTTTCATCTCTACATTTTTATCCCTGTTCCCTTAGATAATAGCAACCAAGCCCAAAAAAATAAAACAATAACTAATCCTACCACTAAACCAAATCCAGCATAAACATTCACATCTGAAATCCCTAATAATCCATAACGAAAGGTATCCACAATAACAAGAATAGGATTACATAAAGAAATCGACCGCCAAAATGAGGGTAATTGCTGTACGGAATAAAACACACCGCCTAAATAAGTAAGCGGTGTTAAAACAAACGTCGGAATGAAAGACACATCGTCAAATCGTTTGGCATAAATTGCATTGATCACGCCGCCTAATGCAAACAAGATGGAAGCTAACACGGCCATCATCACCATCACCAAAGGATATTCCAACGGAACATGGGTAAAAAGAAAGGCAATCAATAATACAATCGTACCCACAATTAAACCACGCAGTGTTCCACCAAAGGTAAATCCTAACAAGGTGATAACATTGGGCATGGGTGAAACAATCATTTCTTCAATGCTTTTGTTGAATTTAGTTAAGAAAAAAGAAGAAGCTGTATTTGCATATGCATTCGTCATCGCAGACATCATGACTAAGCCTGGCACAATGTATTGGATGTAAGTATAACCATGAATATTCGAAAGTTGTGAACCAATGAATTTACCAAAAATAAGAAAATATAAACACATCGTAATTGCAGGCGGTAACAAAGTTTGCGACCAAATTCGCATGAAACGCAATATTTCTCTTCGCAAAATAGTTTGCAGTGCAATGAGATTAGGATAAAAACCAGTTCGTGTTTTCATTTTTTATGCTTCGTGACTAAGTGGATAAATAATTCCTCTAATCGATTTGTTTTATTACGCATGCTGTGTACGTCAATATGATTGTTTGATAAAACTTGAAATAAATCATTCATGGTTTGACCGCGATCTAATTCAATTTCAAGTGTTGTCTCATCAATAAAACGATGTCGATAAGGATTCAATGCTGGCGGTTGAGTCATCGGTTCATTTAAATCAAAAATTAATGTTTGAACGTTTAAGCGATTCAATAATGATTTCATATTGGCATGTTCAATGATTTCGCCATGATCGATGATCGCAACATTTTTACATAAATGTTCTGCTTCTTCGAGATAATGTGTTGTTAAAATGATGGTCGTGCCTTGTTGATTTAATTGCGTGAGAAATTTCCATAAGGTGTGACGTAATTCAATATCAACGCCAGCGGTCGGTTCATCGAGTATGAGTAATTTAGGTTCATTCATTAAAGCACGTGCAATCATTAAACGCCGTTTCATGCCGCCTGAAAGACGAAACGCAGGCTGATTATGCATATGCCATAATCCCATTTCATTTAAATAAATTTCAGCACGCTGCATGGCAATATGTTTGGGAATGCCATAATATCCTGCTTGATTGATAAGAATGTGAGAAACTTTTTCAAATAAACCAAAATTAATTTCTTGCGGTACAACTCCAATGAGTGATTTGGCTTTTGCTAATTCGACATCCATATCATAATCAAATACACGAACTTTTCCCGACGTTTTATTAATGAGCGAACAAATGATGCCAATGGTGGTTGATTTGCCTGCGCCGTTTTTACCTAATAAAGCAAAAAAATCGCCTTCTGCCACTTCAAGATCAATACCCTTTAAAGCAGTAATGCCATTAGGATAAATCTTTTTTAATTGGCTAACTTGTAAGGCGAGATTCATTTAATTTTTCCGGTAACAAATCAAATAATAACTGCAATGCCCTGCCGCGATGACTTAATTTCATTTTAACATCAAGTGGTAGTTCGGCGACGGATTTATTTTTTGTTGGAACAAAAAAGATCGGGTCATAGCCGAAACCTTGTGTGCCGCGTGCTTCATGTAAAATATGGCCAGACCATTTGCCATGACAAATTAATGGCGTGGGATCATTTTTATTCAGCAGAAAAGCAAGTACACAATGAAAAGTTGCGCCGCGTTCTTTATCCGGCACATTTTGCATGGCAGCTAATAATTTGTTGTTATGCGCGCTGGCATCGCGCGTGTTGCCCGCATAACGAGCAGAATAAATACCGGGCAAACCATTTAAAGCAGCGACGACTAATCCAGAATCATCGGCAAGGGCGGGCAAACCAGTTTTTTCTGCGGCATATCGTGCTTTGAGAATAGCATTTTCAATAAAAGATAAACCCGTTTCTTCTATTTCATGAATGCCTAATTCAGCTTGTGAAATAATTTCTATGTGAAGTGGTTTTAAAAATTCGTAGAATTCACGCGCTTTTCCAGGATTATGTGTCGCTAAAACAATTTTCATGGTGGACTCAGTACCTAATGATGCGCAATAACCGATCCTAAATTCATTAAGGGCTGCACGAATATGATGATCAGTAATTGTAATAAAAGGAGTGCAGGAATCGGTGAAATATCGATGCCGCTAACGGGAGGTATGACGCGTCTGATGGGGCGCATGATGGGAGCTGTGAATTGTTCTAAAGCTTGATTAAGCGGAACGCCAGGTTGTATCCAACTTAATAAGGCTTGTAATAAAATGGCATAAAATAAAGTTTGCAGTGTGAGAAGAATGGCATCGCCGATGGCTAAAATGAATATGCCAAATAAATGCGGAAAACCAAAAGAGAGCCATATACGCAGCAGCCATTTAATTGATGCAATAATAAAAATAAGTAATAAGGTGGAAAGTTCTACGCCGCGCACATCGGGCAAATATTTTTTTAGTGGTTTTACAATGAAACTGGTGAGTTTGACGATGACTTGTACAAAAGGATGTAAATAATGGATGCCAGAATAGGCAAGAAATAAACGGATGATTAAGACAAATAAATAGAGATTGAATATAGCGTCAATTAAAAATAATAAGCCATCGAGCATAGAACCTGTCATGTTGTTACCTCACATACTGTTCCCTCCCCTCCAGCGAATGCTGGAGGGGAGGGTTAGAGCCTGCCCCAGCATGTTTTAAGCTGGGGGAAGGGAGGCTTGGTGTTTAACCCTCCTCTCCCTAACCCTCTCCTCCCATAAATGGGAGGAGAGGGAATTGTTGATTGCCTTTATTTTCCCAACTCTTCCGAGCGTAACTTTGCCGCTAACAACGCCTTCTTCACCAATTCACGCATCTTACTGCTTTCTAACACAGAAATGGCTTTTTCGGTAGTGCCTTGAGGTGAAGTGACTTGATGCCTCAAATCAGACAATGACGAACCGCTTTCAATTGCCATACGAATCGCACCTAATGCAGTTTGTAAAGTGAGTAAATGAGCCGTATCGCTTGGCAAGCCTAATTGTGTAGCAGCTTCTTCTAAGGCTTCCATGAATAAGAAAAAATAAGCAGGGCCGCTACCCGATAAAGCAGTGACGGTATCCAGCAATTGCTCATCTTGCAGCCAAACAATTACACCGACAGCGCGCAAAATAGATTCGGCTAATGTGCGTTGTGCTTTGTTTGTTTGCGCATTGGCATACAATGCTGTGGCAGCACAGCCAATTAAAGCTGGTGTATTTGGCATAGCACGAACAATCGCAGCAGGATGTGATAACCATTCTTCTAATCGTGCAATGCGAATGCCAGCAGCAATCGTAATGATTAAAGGTTGGTGAGTTTGAATGACAGCAGAAAGTTCTGATGCGACATCAGCAACAAACTTTGGTTTGATAGCAAAAATGATTACCTTAGCTTCTTTAATACCTTCCAAATTATTTGTTGTGGTATGTATTTGGAGAGAATTTTTTAAGGCATTTAATTTTTCTTGACTAGGATCGCAAGCACAAATTTGCGCTGGTGTATAACCATTGTTGAGTAAGCCTTGAATAAGACTGCCACCCATGTTTCCCGCGCCGATGACGGTTATTTTCATTAGGATTTCCTTTCAGCCATTCACCCTTCGAGATGCACACTGCATGTGCTCCTCAGGGCGAACGGTTGTCATTATTTATTTAATTCTCTCACCGAAAATGGCCTGCCCAATTCGCACGATAGTCGCACCTTCTGCAATGGCGGCTTCCATGTCATCAGACATGCCCATCGATAACGTATCTAATGCAAAACCTTTTTCACGTAAAGCTTGCCATAATAAAAATAAGGTATGAAAGGATTCACGTTGTTTTGCAAAATCGTGTTGAAGAGAAGGCACGGCCATCAACCCACGCAAATGTAATTGAGGAAGAGTATAACAATATTCGGCTAAAGCAAAAACCTCATCAAAAACTACGCCTGATTTTGTTGGTTCTTGACTGATATTGACTTGTATACAAATAGACAAACGTGGTGCGTGAGTGGGTCGTTGTTCATTCAATCTTTTTGCGATCATAGCATCATCTAAACTATGTACCCAAGCAAAATGCTCAGCAATTTGACGCGTTTTATTGCGTTGTATGCCGCCAATAAAATGCCATTCGATTTCGTGATTTATTTTTTCTTGCTGAAACAATTGAATTTTTTCTAACGCTTCTTGTAAATAACTTTCTCCAAAAGCGCGTTGACCAGCAAGAAAGGCTTGTTTCATTTTAGTGAAGGACTGCTGTTTGCTTACCGCGAGCAAGGTCACGCTACCCGGTTTTCGATGATATTTTTGCTCTAAAGCGTTCAGATTGGCACGAACAATCTTTAAGTTATTTTCAATATTAATCATATTATTAGCCTTAAATAGCTGATAAGTAAGGTTGTCATCCTGAGCGCAGCGAAGGATCACTCTCGGCAATTATGATGCATTTTAGTGATCCTTCGCTACGCTCAGGATGACAACCTTCTTATCAGCATGATAATTTTTCAGCCCTCTGACGAGGTATAATTATAGTAGAGGGCCTCAAATGAGTAGCGAGCTTTTTGCCACCAAGACTAAAATTGAATTGGTGAGGATGCTCTATCAGCAAATTAAATTTGCTTTATGGGCAGAGTCGCTTGCTGCTGTTAGTTTATCTATTGTCTTGTGGCATAGTAGTCTCAGTCATATTTTGATTATTGCTTGGCTCATTTTCAATCTTTTGTTTTGTGGTTTGATGCGGCATACCTTTGTTTTCTTTTATCAACGTGCGTCAAAGCAAACAGATCTGAGTGAAAAAAAAGTGCGTCTTTGGTTTTTGTTGTTTGCACTTGGTGTATTATTTTCAGGGGTGAGTTGGGGCATAGCAGGTTCTGTTTTAATGGTGCAAGATGATTTAATTCGTCAAACATTTGTTATTTTTCTTTTATTAGGAATTACTGCAGCAGCAAATCCTTTGTATTCTCCCGTCAGATTTGTTTATTTATTATTTTTAATTCTTGCTTTTACACCGCTTGCCATTTGGTTATTACTACAAGGTAGTGTTTATATATTGCTTGGCATATTAGCCTTTATTTATATTGGGCTGATGTTGATTACTTCATATTATTATAATCACGTTGTGACAACTTCATTAAATTTACGTTTTGAAAATATGGATTTATTAGGTGATTTATCTCACACCATGTTGGCACTGGAAGATAAAAGCAGTGATTTAGAAAAAACATTAGCCTTGGTGCGAGCAACACTTGAATCAACAACAGATGGCGTGTTGGTGATTAATACAGAAAATCAGATAGAAGATTATAATCGCAAGTTTAAAGAAATGTGGAATATCCCTTCTTCTGTTTTGTCACATCGACGTTTGGAATTGGCGACTGATTTTTTATATGTACAATTAATTGATCCGACTGAATTCATCAATAAATTTCATGCTTTTTCTACTAACTCAGTCGATGAAAGTTTTGATGAATTATTATTAAAAGACGGCAGAATTTTTGAAAGATATTCTCGTCCACAACGCATTGGTGACCAATGTGTTGGTCGTATATGGACATTTAGAGATATTACGGGACGAAAATATATGGAAGCAAAATTATTTCATCAAGCTAATTTTGATTTTGTTTCGGGATTGCCTAATCGATCATTAGCATTAGATAGAATTTCACAAGCGATTGTGCGAGCTAAACATAACGCATCCAATGTGGCAATTTTATTTTTAGACTTAGATCGATTTAAAACAATTAACGATACTTTGGGACATAGTTTTGGTGATAAGTTATTAAAAGCAGTGGCCGAGCGTTTGATTGGTTGTACACGAGAAGATGATACTGTTGCACGTGGTGGCGGCGATGAATTTTTAATTGTCTTGTCTTCTTTAAAAAATGAAAATGAAGTTATTTCAATTGCGCGTAAATGTTTGGCCATTATTAACGAACCTTTTGTTATCGAAGAACATTTATTTAATATTACGATCAGCATTGGGATTAGTTTTTATCCTCGTGATAGTGATGAGGCTGAATTACTTATTAGAAATGCGGATGTTGCTATGTATCGTGCAAAAGAATTAGGTCGAAATAATTTTCAATTTTATACAGGAGAAATGAATGAAAAAGTTTTAGCACGTATTACTATTGAAAATCATTTGCGCGAAGCCATTAAAGATTGGAAACAATTTTCGTTAGTTTACCAACCGATTGTCAGTTTAAAATCGGGAGAAGTGACAGGTCTTGAAGCTTTAATCCGTTGGCAACATCCTACTCTGGGTATGATTTCGCCAGAATCATTTATTCCTATTGCAGAAGATTGCGGTGTAATTGTTACTTTGAGCGAGTGGGTTTTAAAATCAGCCTGTCAGCAATTAAAAAAATGGCATGATAAAGGTTATATGTTGAAAATATCCGTGAATTTATCTGCTGTTCAATTTAAACAAAAAAATACATTTGATAAAATCATGAAAATTTTAAATGACGTGCATTTAGATCCGCATTATATTGCTTTAGAATTAACGGAAAGTATTATTATGGATAATGTGGATGCGAATATTCCTGTTTTAAATGAAATGAAAAAGAAAGGAATACAAATTGTGATTGATGATTTTGGTGTGGGTTATTCCAGTTTAAGTTATTTAAAATTATTACCCGTTGATAAAGTTAAAATTGATCGCTCCTTTGTGCAAGATATTCCAATTCATGAAGATGATGCTGCCATTACCTCTGCTATTATTGCATTGGCTAATAATCTTAAATTGCAAGTGATTGCTGAAGGCGTGGAAAAAGAAGAACAACTCGCATTTTTGATGCAACATCATTGCGATGAAATTCAAGGATTTTATTTTTCTCCGCCATTGGATGCGGATGAGATGACGACGTTGTTGGAGGAAAGAAGAAAGTTGATCATTAGCTAAAACTGCTCTATTTTATTTATTATACCCAATAAAAAAATTTCTATGGAATAAACGTTCCTCATCTGAATTTTAAAGGTGCCGAATCCGACATTTTTAAAACAGAATCTTAATTAATTCATCTTAAATTTTAGTTTTTCCTCTACAATTAGCGTGAATTTTTTTCGTAAAAATTACCCTTTTAGGGTAATTTAATCTTGAAATAATAACCTTATGAGGTATAATATGGAAAAGAGAGTAATGAGTTATGATCTTGAGGTCATTAAACAAACGTTTTCTTCAGTACAAGGACTTAGAGTTACAGCCACAGCACTAAGAAATGTTCGCTCAATGGGTTTATCAAGGCAGGATATGGTTAGCATTATACAACAACTAAGTCGAAAGCATTTTGTTAAATCGATGACAACTTATGTTGATCATCGAGTTTGGCAAGATGTCTACAATATTGAATATAACGAGTATTGTTTATATATAAAATTTCAATTAGATGAACTGGGACATTTTATTGTCTCTTTTAAGGAGAAATAAGATGAAATGCAGCGCTTGTAAAAATGGTATGTTACATCATAAAAACAAATCACAAATTTATACCTATAAAGGTAAATCTATTACATTAAATCAGCCGGGATTGTGGTGTGATTTTTGTGAGGAAGGCGTTTTAAATGGCGAAGATATTGCTAAAACTGAAAAAGAGTTTGATCGTTTTAAGACTAAAGTTGATGATTTGTTGTCTCCAAAAGAAATCCGGCATATTCGTAAAGATATTCTCAAGCTTACTCAAGAAGAGGCAGGAAAAATATTTGGTGGAGGTAAAAATGGATTTAGTAGATATGAGCGAGGCCAGGTTAAACCACTCCTCGCTATTAGTAATTTATTAAAAATTCTTGAACGACATCCAACAGATCTAGAATATATTATTAATAGGGATAAGTTGGGCTAACTATTTATCCTTGGCCCTGCATTTTTAATTGCATCACTCACTTTAAACCGATTAAAGTTTTCAATGAATTTTTCTATCAAGATTCGTGCATTTTTATGATGCGCCTCTTGATCGCTCCAATTTTTCTTCGGATTTAATAAACGACTTTCAATACCGCTCACTTCAAGCGGAATTTCAATATTAAATCCAGGTAAAATTTCGTAAGCAGCATTTGCTAACTCACCATTAACGATCGCACTGACAATACTGCGTGTGGTTGGAATAGAAAATCGTTTGCCGCCTTCGCCATGTGCGCCACCCGTCCAACCGGTATTAACTAAATACACAGAACATCCGCGTTGTTGAATACGCTTCATCAATAATTCTGCATAAACGCTCGGTGGCCGCGGAAAAAATGGTGCGCCAAAACAGGTGCTAAAAGTGGGTTTGATACCGCTCCCTTGTCCGACTTCCGTGCTGCCAACTAATGCAGTGTAACCACTTAAGAAATAATAAGCCGCTTGCTCTGGTGTCAATCGAGCAACAGGCGGCAATACACCGTATAAATCACAGGTTAAGAAAAGAACGGAATCAGGTTGTTGACCGCGATTTGATTGAACGCGTTCAGAAATAAATTCACGTGGATAAGCAGCGCGTGTATTTTGCGTGAGACTTGCATCATCATATAAAGGATTTTTTGTTTGAGGGTCTAATACAACATTTTCAATCACAGAACCATAACGGATAGCATTCCAAATTAATGGTTCACGCTCTTGTGATAAATCGATACATTTTGCATAACAACCGCCTTCAAAATTAAAGATGCCGTCTTCACCCCAACCATGTTCATCATCACCAATGAGAAAACGTTCAGGATCAGCTGATAAAGTTGTTTTACCTGTTCCTGATAATCCAAAAAATAAAGCGGTGTCCCCTGCTTTACCAGCGTTCGCTGCGCAATGCATAGGAAGAATATCATGTGTGGGTAATAAGAAATTGAGTACGGAAAACATGGCTTTTTTCATTTCACCAGCATAATACGTACCACAAATTAAAATGCAGCGCTTTGTGAAATTTAAAATGACAGCGGCATCACTATTAACACCATCTCTTTCAGGATCGGTTTTAAAACCAGGAACACTCAGAATCGTCCATTGAACAGGCGGATTAATGGGTGTTTCAGGACGAATAAATAAAACATGAGCAAATAAATTATGCCAAGCTAATTCTGTATTGACTTCAACGGTGATACCTAATTTGTCATGCTGACCAACGCGAAGATACGAAGTAAAAGAAGACTCTTTTGAATCAAGATAAGCTTGTGCTTTCTGCCAGAGCGCATCAAATTTTTCAGGACTAATGGCTTGATTAATCGTGTTCCAATCAACTTGAGTGTTTGTTAATTCATCTTTGACAATGAAACGATCTTTGGGGGAGCGTCCGGTGCGAGCACCTGTTTTGACGACTAATGCTTGATTGGAGGCTAGTTCACCTTCGTGTCGGGCTAATGCTGCATTGATTAATGCTTCAGCAGTGAGATTAATTTGTTTATTTGTCGTTGACATTTTTTTAGCCTCATGAATATTAGTTGTTGTGACCACGAAAGATCTCCTGTTTGATGTTCTTAAAGCGGGGTATTGTACATAGCTCGTCGTTGCAAAGAAACTGTCATGCCAGCGAAAGCTGGCATGACAAATTTACCCCGCCCTCTCCCCGTACCATTTCCACCCTTCTTCACGATAGCGTTTCGCCTCTGCTACCGGATCATCTGCAGCCAAAATCCCGCGGCCCACAATTATCACATCTGTTCCTTGTTTTAAAATAGCTTCTTTTGGCGTGATATATTGTTGACCAAGTGCATCATGATCACCTGAACGTTTTATACCAGGTGTGAAATTAATCCATTTTGGATCATCAGATAAGGCATGCTGCG
>Ga0207140_1015_pt1 | contig 40987 bp, 43 predicted proteins | sample Alteio_BWMinHeat_4_FD_153528 | JGI IMG/M metagenome (GOLD analysis project Ga0207140, IMG submission 153528) | Enriched cells from forest soil in Barre Woods Harvard Forest LTER site, Petersham, Massachusetts, United States -... | ecosystem: Environmental > Terrestrial > Soil > Temperate forest >... | reverse complement strand
ATTCATGGATATAATGGAGGTCAGATAAATTGGATTGCTCACAGACCGGATAAGTCAGTAATATCAGGAATAGTTGAGCAGTCAATAAAGTCAGAAAAAATAACACATCAAATTATACGAGATGCCAATGATAATGAATTTGGTCCATGGTCAATTAATTATCAATATGGAGGTATCAATCAGACAGTCCACTTTAATGTCAAGTCTCTTGCTTTGGCTGTAATAATAGACAAGATAACCTACTATGAACCGGATATAATGAACATCAACATTACTTCATCTTACTATACCCCATATGCCAAATTTGCACATTCTTATTTTTTAGACTTTTATGATCAGGATGGAAACAGCGTAATTGGCATAACAGAGATCGAGGTGAAGGCCGATAGATCTAGTGTATTATATCATTTCCCAATGCTGCAACTTTCAAAATACAATCCCCCGGGATTATACAAATTAAAAATTCAATACTTTAATGCTGTAAGCGAGATGCCGTTTCTTTTAGGAGACACCAACAAACTAATGGAATTATCAATAAATAATTCACCCACTTATTATCCAGGAAGTGATGTAACACTTGATCTGATATTTACCAGGCTAACAGAATCAACTGGTACTGTAAAAATAACAGATCCTTTAGGAAATACAACTAGTACTCAATTCCATCCACAATCCGTACATGACACTATTGTACTCAAAAACTTGCCAAAAATAATCGGTACTTACAAGTTTGAAGTTGATTATGCTGGTGTGACAGAAACAGGTTCCTTCAAAGTAGTCCAAAATTCTCATGAGCTGCCCAATATTCAGCTAGACATGTTTCCAAACAAATTGAATTACAGACCAGGAGAAATGGCTAACTTCATAATACATACATCAAACATTACTACAAATTCAATAACGACATGGGTTACAAGTCCTGACGGTAAGGCTAGACCAGAAATATCATTGCCAGTATATACAACTGAAATTACCATACCCCACAGAATTGCTCAAAATGATACCAAGGGACAATGGAAACTGTATGTGAATTATGATGGAATTGTAAAAAGTTCATCATTTTATGTTGATGGTTCACCTATTGACAATGGAAAGATTCTGGATGCAGTTCAATACAATATTCCCTCTTTTGTTTCAACAATCAATTCAACTACATTCAAGTCCCCAACCAATATTGCCATTGATAATGACAACAATATCTATGTGGCAGATACTGGAAATTCAAAAATAAAGAAATTCAATGTCAAGGGCAACATGCTTCTTTCATGGGGTGATACAGGTTCATCAAATGGACAATTCAAAAACCCATCAGGCATATTTGTAAATGAAAAATATGTGTATGTAGCAGATACCGGAAATTCAAGAATAGTCATGTTTGACAAGACAGGAAATTTTGTTTATTCATGGGGCACATACGGTAAGAACCCAGGTATGTTCCAGATACCAGTCGCTATAAATTCAGATCATAGGGGCGAACTTTTTGTAGGAGACGTAGAGCAGCAATCAATTCAACTATTTGATACTAAAGGTATCTACAAAGATGAGATAGACTCATCATTTACAGAAGGAGCAAGTTTCTCAGGTATCAAAGCATTAGCATTTGATTCACAAGACAACATGTATGCCATTTCTACAGACAACAAAATATTGGAATATTCTAGTATTGGAAAGTTCCTAAACTTTTATGGCTCCATTGGAATGGAGGAAGGCAGATTCACCAATCCATCAGCAATAGCCATTGACTCTAAAGATAACATCTACGTAGCAGATACTGACAATCATAGAATACAAAAGTTTGACTCTAATGGAAACTTTCTTTTGAGTTGGGGTACAGAGGTAACTGGTCAAGGTCAGTTTGAACAACCAGTAGGTCTTGCAATTGATGCATCAGACAACATCTATGTTGTAGATAAGAATAACAGCATACAGAAATTTGCATTATATGGCGGAACAAACAAGAATGTCTTGCCTAGCTGGATAAAAAATACAGCCATTTGGTGGTCTGAGGGAGCCTTAGATAAGAAGGATTTTTCTCAAGCAGTCAGATACATGATAAATCAAGGCCTAATCAAAACATCATCAGTGAGTCAAGGTGATACTGTAAAAATTCCAAATTGGTTAAAGGTAAATGTAAGACAATGGTCTTCAGGCCAAATTGATGACAATACTTTTTGGACATCCATTCAATACCTAATATCAATTGGAGTTATGAAAAATTAAGATGTAATTTGGGTTACTTTTCTTGAAAAGAATCCTGCTATGAAGATCAATACTCCTAAAATTCCTATAAGACTTCCTACAAATTCTACAGTATCCTTTAGATCAGCTTGTAATGGAGCTAAAATGAAAGCAAGTATAACGCCGACTACTATCATTGGCATTCCTACGCCTACAGAGATTTGTTTTGAAGCCATCTCCTCTTGGTTCTGGTAAAAATCTATATGAATTTTATGTAATCTTTGTTATTGCCATATAATTGGCTGTACTTTTAACCTTGTAAACAAGACAAATACGACTAAAATCTCCTAATTTGATTGCAATATTCAGGTTAGGAATTAATCATGATTTCGTTTTTCATTTTTTGGTTTTGGCGTTTTACCATGATTTTTTTGCTCGTGTGTTTTGTCTTGTTGCCCTGAATCAGAATTTCCTTGAGGTATCACTGAAGACACTGTTTTGTTATCGTTACTTTGTTGATTAAAATTATTGTTAGTGGAAAAATTTGTTTTGTCTGTTTTTTTATTTTTGTCTTGTTGACCAGAATTTTCATTATTTGAGGAGTTTGTTTTGACAGGACTGGTTGTTGTGATGTTCAATGTATTAGTAATTGGAGAACTAGTTACATTTGATGGATTGTGAGATGAAAAATTAGGACTTTCGTGGAAAAAATTTGTTTTGTCTGTTTTTCGATTTTTGTCTTGTTGACCAGAATTTTCATTATTTGATGAGTTTGTTTTGATAGGATTAGCTGCTGTAATATTTGATGAATTTTGAGATGGAACAGGATTTTGATCATGAGAGGAGTTTATCCTGACAGGACTGGCTGTTGTGGTGTTCAATGTATTAGTAATTGGAGGACTAGATGTTGTTACATTTGATGGATTTTGAGATGCAATGGAACTTGTTTCGGCGTTATTTTGTATATTAACACTAGTTTGTGATTGTGACTCAGTTTGATTCTCATTATTTGTTAATGTCCCTTTTTGATATGCATCAAGTGACTTTATTACTTTCAAAGCTTCATCAACATTACCTTCTGATACAAGTTTTCTCAATTTAGCGATCATTTCTCCAGGATTTTCTATAGATGTTACATTAGAGCTAGTTTTAGATATCGTGACATTTGACATTTGTGTCATTGCATTTCTTGTAGCATTATTCTCATCTATTTTATCAAATCGTTCAATTTGTTTCTCTGTAAAATCTTTGGCTCTATTAGTAGTCATTTTTTGGGCAGTTTCTGAAAGAGATTGATGGGCATCAACAATTAACTGATTTGCAGAATCAATTAATTTTGATGCATCATCAATCTTACCAGCATCAAGATCTTGTTTTGCATTTTGAATTGATGTATCAAGTTGTGTAAAATTAAAATCAGCATGATTAGTTATCGCTATAGTTTGAAGTGTTCCAGCAATTTTTTCTAATCTTGTGATTTCACTTTGTAATTGTACTACATCTACACGTTGTTGATCATTTACTTCTGTTGTATTGAGAGAATTTATCGCATCATTGGTGGTCTTAAAGAAATTCATTGCAGAAAGGAAATGTTGTTTAGCTAATGCTATATCTTGTTTATTTGCTGCTTGGGTTAGAGCATTTGTTTCATCAGATCCTTGTTTGTATAAAGAAGTAATCTTATCAGGAACATTAGGAATTTGTGATATACTGATGTTTAGACTATTTCTTGCTTGTGTGGCAATATTTACCAATGTATCAAGTTGAGGATCGGCATAGGATTGAATTGGTCCGTTCAAGATTAATGTTCCAACTAATGCCATAATGATAATTGTTAGACTCTTCATTTTTGATCCTCCATTTTTCGAAGTTTAATGAGATTTTGTTGATCAACCTTCTCTATTTCAACAATATCTTCTCTTTCTAGTCGTTTAACAGCACGCCACATCGTTGTTCGTGGCATCAAAAATTTCTTACGTAACTCGCTTTCGTATACCTGGCCTCCTTTTTCAGAGATAAATGCTATAATTTCCTTGTCGTCTTGACGTAATTCTGGTTTTAGTTTGTAAATCATTTCTTTTTCTGGTGGAATGTAGTTGTTATTTGAAATTTCATTTGAAGTTATGATCTTATTGGATCTTGTTTTCTTCATGATTATGATTCCAGCTACTCCTGCTACAACGATACCCACAATCAAAAAATAGACGGATAGATTGTTCAATGGACTAACTGGTATATGGTCATCAGATGAATTAGTAGATGGTTTTGAAATTGCAGTTTGTTCTTGAAGAGCAAGATTCTTTGCAGAATTAGCAAGAGATTCCGCATCAGAATATTTACCTTGGTTAAAATCAGATCTGGCTTCCTCGAGTTTTGCTAGGGCCATTGGAGTTTTTACACCGGTAGAATTCAAAGTATTAATAAAATCTTGAGCCTTTTGAATTGCCAAAGTGGCAGTTTGACTTGTACCCAAGACTCCAAAAATATAATCTATATCTGATGAACCACTTGGCAATGATATGAGCGATTGATCATCAACTATTTGCATGTTTAATGGAGATGCACTCATTCCAACAATTACAGTATTTTTTGGTAAAAGTATTGAATAATCAGTGGGAGAATTTACATGAAAACTCCATGTCTTTCCATTTTTTGATATCAAGTCAGGTGTATCATAATCTACTTTTATCATAGAAGATCCCAAAGTTGCTACCGTTACAGTATTTGCGTTTATCTTACTAGAAAGCAACGTTCCATTTTCGTCTTGTACAACAAGGTTTTCAATACTATTGCCGTAAACATTGAAAATGAAATCAGGCGATTGAGGATCTACATCAGTTTGATAGAAAACATGAGTAGTTCCATCTGCATAAATTGTAAAATCAAGAATTTTAGGGCTACCTACAGCGTACTGAACAAAGGAAGAGAGAGTAAGTAAAAGAAAGCATGCTGCTACAACTGGTGCTCTAACCATTGTTGTGAGAATACAGTTTATCCTTACAAAAAGCATTCCTTCCGGCAACACTTCTTGTATCTCAGTCGTCCCATACTCCTGATACATATCTAATACCTGAGGTTGAGTCCTTGCATTACGCCTTGGAACCTTTGGAATTCCTGGAAGAATCTTATGCCCTTCTCCGTAACTCTAAAAAGCCTATTTCTGTCGGCTTTCATTGATTCTACCAACCCTGCATCTATCAGTTTTTGGCACTTTTCAAGCACTGCATAATGTGATAGATTTGCTCTTCTTGATATGGCAGAGACAATAACCCCTTGTGTTCCTCCATCCATGGTTACTCCAAGGATATCGGCTATGATGCCCATTTCGGACCTGTATTGTTGTTTTGACATGGGATATTATAGATTCGATGTTTTATCAGGGACAGCATGAAATTCCATAGCGGAACGCATAGCGGAACAGCAGTTTCATGCCTTGAAATGGTCATTTTTTCAATTATTGTGAAGCGGGGGAAGGAAAATCAAGTAGAGATTTTACAGGGTTTAGAAAAAATAATGGACTAGGAAGGAGGTGCAACGATGAGCTTTAACGACAGTGGTTTTGGTGAAAGCCCAAGGCCGAGAATATGGCAGAGATAGAAGATATGGAGGCGGTCGAAGATTTGAGGATAATAGACCAAAACCAGTAGAAACTGGCAAGAATATGATGTATCCATAACTGAGATCAGTAGAAAAGGAGACGGTATTGCAAGAGTAGAAGGCTTTATGATATTTGTCAAAGGTGGGCAAGTTAGGCCAAAACGTAAAAATAAAGATTACACAGGTAGGCTGACGCTTTGCTACTGCTGATGTAGACGAAGGAACCCCCAGCCAGTGACAGAGTAAATCTAGTCATCTGGAGAAATTTTATTCTCCTTAATTTTTTATAATTTTGCAGTTTTCTTTTTGATTGATTCTACAATTTCCAGCTTTCGGTTTATGTTCATGTTTGGCTCCATCGTAACATAGACAGTCTTGCGTTTAGGATAAACTACAATCTGAGTAATCTTTAGACGTTCAATGTGTACATAATTTACCGGTCCAAGACTCTTGTCAAACTGTTGCCTGATTTTTCTTCTCATGGCTACTTGTCTACAGAAATGTTCCTCTTCTTTTTGTGATTTTAACGAGGTTTTACCTTCCTTCATTATTGCTTCAGATATGTTTCCTTTTAGGTCTATTATTGCAGCAAACCGCATCATTGGATCTAATCCAATTATATCCTCAACTATTGGAAGCAGGCTTGCTTTGTTATTCTTCAACTCGAACCAAGGATTCAAGTCTCTAAATATATCTCAATCCCATTTACGACCATTTGGGTTTCACAAAACCAGTTTTTCACTTATTAACTTTTTATATATTAAAAATAACAATAACCCATAAGGCGATATGTTCGACAAATTCCGAAAGAAAAAGGATGAATTTGGCTCTGTTTCTTCAGGAACTGAGGGTAAGACCGATCAATCAGGTAAGATTTTTCAGTATGACCCAAGAGAAGCAGGCAATACAAAGACATCAGAAGTCATGGAAGAATCCCGTTTTCATCCTTCAGAACAAGTAAAAATACCGGAACCTATTCAACAAACTCGTATGAGCACATCAGGCGAAGATATAGGAATCAAGGCATTAATGGATAAGAGAACCAAGTTAGAAGAAGCCATAGACTATGTAGGTCTAATGATCAAGGACCTCAAAGACAAGCGAACTAACCTAGAAAAAAATATCGAAGATGAATCAGTAGATATCAAAAACCTAAAGGAAAAACTTGTCAAAGTAGGCCAATACATAGAAGAAGAAAAACAGGGCATCAAGACATTGCAACAGAAGAGAGGCGAGGTTGAAAAAGAAGCAGATGATGTTGCCATAATGATCACCAACCTACGGGAAAAGCTGATCAACATTGATCAAGTGGTAAACGAGGAAGGCACCAAAATAGCAAAATTCAAAGAGACTAGACCAAAGGCAGAATCTTCTCTAACTTAGAATGTAAAACTCTCTTTTACGAGGGTATCCAGATTTTCCTTTATTTCATCATCTGAGGATAATGAGCCGAGATCCCTGACCAACACCTCAGTTGCAAGACATTGGTTCTTTGAGTATTGGTAGTAACAGTCTAGCTTTTCCTCGTATGTTTTTGCACTATAATAAGTGGTCCAGAAATTTTCTGTAGAGTGTTGAACGTACAAAAGGAATTTCTGAATTATGGATTCAATCTTTGGAGAAGGATTGTCTTTTACCAATCCAATTAGAATCTGCTCTAGCTTGCTGTCCAGATTTGATTCATAAATAAGCTGATACACATCCCCACCCTTTTTTCATGGCTAAATTACGGCATCGTATCATAAAAGCTTTGAGATGTGGAAATTTGAAAATATTCTAAAAATCATGTAACAACTCTGAGTAATGGAAAAAATTCGAAATTTTGAGTATCAAATAATACACAAACCTTAAATATTTTATTCACGTAATAATACTCCCTATCATAGGACATCCTCCCATGTAGGTAATCATGCAGACAATGTGTGATGTGCAAAGAGTAAATCTTTCCACATGTAGCATCCCAAGGTACCCCCGAAGGAAATGATGACAAAGGTCAGCAGGCTATGAGTGTACCACACTCGTTCACGATGTGTGGTTTCCACACTTCTGCATGATAGAATTTTTTCCACAAATAGCAAAGAATAGACAAAACTATGGAAATTTTTCAAATGCATTATACAATAATGCCTGGTCTCTGATTATCTAGAACGATGCAGCTTCAAAATAAGCGATGGATGTGGTATTTGCTACCAGCCCAGATTACTGCCCAAGGACTAAGCACTGTAATTCCATTGTATGTTATATTTTTGGGTGGCGACATAGGAGAAGTAGCTATAATTTCTGCTCTACAGAATGGAGCAATAGCTATTGGTTCATTAGCTTGGGGAAGAATAATTGACAGGTTTCATTCTAAAAGACCAATACTTGTTCTGTCATTCTTTTTTGTACTGCTTTGCAGTCTTGGGATGTATGTTACCAATTCAGTTTACATTCTTTATGGACTGGCAATAGTGCTTGGATTTTTCATGGTTGCAAGAAGTCCAGTAACACAACTTCTTGTAATGGAATCAGTACAAAAAAACCTCTGGAGTTGGCTATTTGCTCGTACATCAATTATCAGCACTCTTGGGATGTTGGTCGCTATGATAATTGGAACAGTTGGAAGTTTTTATTTTGATCTAAGACCATATTTTTTGATATGCGCTGCATCAAGCGGCATAGCCATGGTTTTGAGCATATCTGTAAGAGGAGATGGCATTCATCTTGAGAGAAGCAGTATTGCCCATTCCCTACACGGTTTACGTTACTCAATCAGTCACCATCATTTTATTTTTCCAAAGATCCTTGAAGCATATGATTTCAGGCACATAATTACATTATTCAAAGGAAAGATAAGCAATGAGATAGGCATCTTCTATCTAGCATCGTTCTTTTTTTATTTTGGAAGTAACATGTATTTTACTGCATGGACACCATTTTTGAAAAATCAGAATTTTTCAAATGCTGATGTTTTTTTGAATTACACTATTCAAATGATAACCATGTTACTAGTATTTTTCATTGCTCCAAAAATAATATCAAGATTTGGAGAAGAACGATCAACTATTCTAGCACACATACCCAGAATTTTGGCAGTAATGATTCCTGCCATTTCATTACTCTCCATGGTAGGAACTTTGGGTTTTCCAGTGACAATAACATCATCTTGTCTAATGGTAATTGCATTCTCAATTTTTAGTACATCTAGTTCTGTGATATTTTTCAAGAGCATTCCCCAAGGATTTGAAGGAAAATATCTTGGAGTAAATAGTGCAGTAACAGGAGTTGGAATATTTGCAGGCTCACTTGTTACAGGAGAACTGACAAAATTCCTGGGATATGCAGCTATGTTTCTTTCTGCCTCAGCTATACTAGTGGTATCCCTGATCTTGTACCAAGCATACTTTCGCTACAAACTATCACACAATAGTTTAGACTAGACGTAACGGGCTGAGGAAGACTGATCTACAGGCATTGAGGGCAGTTTGTCGTTGATTGCTGCCTCTGCAACTGCTGAAGCTTCTTGGAGAATCTTTTCTGATTCTTCGCTTGTAGCACCGGAGTCAATTCCAAAGTCGCCACTGTGGAATGTGTCAGTCATAAGACCACCTAGCATCTCAGTCATTCCAGTTAGCTCACGGTCAGCCTCTGGCATGAATTTGACTAGAGAAGATTTGAGGTTCTTCATCAAGCCAATTGTTGGCATGATTGTCACCACTGTGTCTCCTAGATCATGGAATGTGCTTAGTCTAAGCTCGATTTGTTCTAGAGCAATTCTAGCATTTCCTAATAGCTTTGTTACCTTTCTAACTTCTGATAATTCTTTTGATAGAACCTTGCTAGTAGTCATATCATGGTTCTGTGTTGCAACCACGATTCTTTTGAATAATTTTTCATCTCTTTGTTTTAGCTTTGTAATCATTCCGTCAAGTTTTCCAATTTGAGTCTGGAGTCTTTTTATTCCAGTTTCTAATCTTGGTTTTAGCGCACCTTTTGGTTTTATTACGTCATTAAACTTCTCACCAAGGCTTGGTGTTTGCGGTTTTTGCCAATTGTTTGTAAATGTTGTCATGGATACCACTGATAAAGTTGGTTTTTAATTTCAGGTGTGAAATACGGTTAACAGTATACTAAATTTAGCTGACAAAATATCATGAACCAATTCAGCTTACGCTCAGTTTTCATTTTTAATAAAAACCAAAAATTCGTGGATAACCTCGATTGGATACATCCTACGACTAATCCCCGTTCAGAGTTTTATTGCATTATTTGAATAGCAGTATTTCTCTGTGGGTGGATTTTCTTTAGGTGAATGGCCAGTGCCTGATTCGACGCCTGGGATTCACAACAAAGTGGACATTGTTCCATTTTATTTAATGCGGGTTCTTCAAAACAAATGTATTTAAGGTTTTGCTTAAGTCGATAAAATATTTGTAAAATAAATTTTTTTGAAAAATAATTGTTCAAAAAAATTTAAAAAATAATTTTACAAAAATAAATCAAAAAATATTATCTGAGAAGACCAAGTAACTATTACCTCATAATCATCATCCAAAAAAACAAATTGTTTTGATAGATTACAATACACTAATTCCAGTATTTTGATATTAATTGAATATAATTAGTAATTTTTACATATTTTAATTATAAAATAACAGATTTATAGAACAAATACTTATAGTTAAACCTTTTTATTTATGTTAATCGAAATTCTTATAAGATATTATATGACTCGTGAATCCTTTGGTTCAGGTGGACGTTGTCCTCGTTGTGGAAAAGGTCCAATGGTAACTGATAATACTACAGGAGAAATGTTTTGTGGCGGTTGCGGTTTTGTACTTACTGAACGTGTAGAAGAATCTGGTCCAGAATGGAGATCATTTTCTAAAGAAGAACATGAAGATCGAAGTCGAACTGGAACTCCTACTTCACTTGCAATGCATGACATGGGACTTGCAACAATAATTGGTCCTGCTGACAAAGATGCATCAGGAAAACCACTTTCTGCATCAATGAAGAGTACAATAGAGAGACTAAGAACTTGGGATAGTAGAAGTCAGGTCCATGAACCAGTAGACAGAAACTTTAGACAGGCTTTCAGTGAACTTGATAGATTAAAGGACAAACTTGCATTATCTGATGCAGTAATTGAAAAGACTGCTTACATTTACAGAAAAGCACTTGACAAAGGTCTTGTTAGAGGCAGATCAATTCCAGGACTTGTAGCTGCTGCACTATATGCAGCATGTAGAGATACTGAAACTCCAAGAACACTTACTGATGTTGCAAATGGAATCAACATCAAGCGAAAGGATGTAGCAAGATGCTACAGATTATTGTTAAGAGAACTTGATTTGAAGATGCCAGTTGTTGATCCGATAAAATGTGTTGCAAGAATTGCAAGTAAAGCAGGTCTAAGTGAAAAGACAAAAAGAAGAGCTTTGCAGATTCTAAAAGATGCAGCAGAGATTGAGATTTCTGCTGGAAAGGATCCAATGGGACTTGCAGCTGCTGCACTATACTTGTCGTGTGTTATGAACGGAGAGAATAAGACCCAAAAAGATGTTGCCCAAGCTGCAGGAGTAACTGAGGTCACAATCAGAAATAGATACAAGGGATTAAAGGAATCTCTCAAGCTTTAAATTTTAAAAAATTATCTTTTGAATTAAAATTATTTTTACTTTATAGTATTTTGAAATTAATGGCGTGGCCCTTATTCGTAGACAAACAGAGATTACCTCTTTCAATCCACACTCAAGTGGGATTCACAATTTACGTCTACGGAGCCACGCTCTCTTAAGCAGTAGATTTTACATCTTTCTGCATTATTCATTATAATACATCATGGTATTTATTATTTTATACATATTTTTTCATGTTTACAAAACATTTCAATAAAATATTTCAATAAAGCCAGGTATAAACCATGATCACCGTATCATTATAACATGTTTTTTTGAAGATTCAAAAATTCAGTACTTTAATCTTCGACAAACTAATTTGGCACAGCATTAAATCAGAGACAGATGAAACTTTCTGGTAAAGTTGCAATTGTTACAGGAGGCAGTAGAGGAATTGGAAAGGCCACAGCAATGCTACTTGCACAACAAGGAGCAAATGTAGTAATCACATCAAAGGACAAGACAAGTCTTGAAAACGCTGCAAGAGAAATGAAAAATGTGATAGCAGTTTCTGGAGACATTAGAAATAAGATAGATGTAGAAAATGTTGTAAAAAATGCTCTTGAAACTTTTGGTAAAATCGACATTCTTGTTAATAATGCAGGCATTTTTCCCAAAGTAAAGCCCCTACATGAAATTTCTGAAGAAGAATGGAATGATATAATTGATGTAAATTTAACTGGACAGTTTCGTTTTACAAAAGCTGCAATACCCCATTTGATGAAAACAAATGGTTGCATTGTCAATGTTTCATCAGACGCTGGACTAAAATCATTTGAAAATTTTGAAGCAGATGCGTATACTGCTTCAAAAGGAGCACTGGTTTTGCTTACAAAGGCATGGGCAATAGAATATGCCAAGTATAAAATACGTGTAAACTGTGTCTGTCCCGGAATTGTGGAAACTGATATGACAAAGCCGTATCTTGGAAATGAAGTTGATAGAGCAATGGCAATAGCAGAACACCCAATTGGAAGAATAGGAATGCCAGAAGATGTTGCAAAGGCAATACTTTATCTTGTTTCAGATGATTCCTCGTGGATAACAGGTGCGATTTTGCCTGTAGACGGCGGTATCATCACTAAATAATTATACTAATAAAATTAATAGAACCTTATTCTAAGGTTATAGTATGACTCCGAAAAAGAAGAGCGCACTTAAGGTAATCATCATGCTTTCAATTGTTTGGTTTGCTTCCGCATTACCTGTACCTTTCATATGGTCTAATCCAAGCCCACAGCAGTCTGAGCAGTTCAGGACCTATTTGGAAATAGCTGCATTGATTTCTGTGCCATTTGTTGCAATGGGTATTGCCTGGACCCTCAAGCCTGAACTTACTACACGTGGTTAGCCAAGAAACTCTACTGCACCTAGTCCTTCTGGCGTTGCTTTAATCCACCTAGTCCTTCCAACCCTTTCAACTTCAATAAACTTCCACTCGTTTAGAAGTGGCTGTATGATATTTTTATCAAGACTTGCAAATCTTGCTTGTTGAAAATTTTCTTCTCTTGCGTTTACCATGATAAGCTTTTTTTCATAGGCAATCTTTGCCATTTCTTTTTTAGTGATTTTACCGCCATTTTCTTGTATTATTTTCAAAGCCTGTACCAAGACAGGTTTTGGGGTATGGATTTCATAAGCTGGTAACTTGACAACTGATTTAAGTCCTGATGAGAGCTGTTCTCCTTTTACGCTAGAGTAACTTTCTGGCTCTGCATAATATGGAGTAAGTTTTGTTTTACCTTGAAACATCATACATGCCATCATACATGCGATTGCCTGAATCTTTGATCCAGAAGAACAGTTTACAAAAATGTCATTGCCATCTTCTTTTTGTACAATTTCTCGCAATGCTTTGAGGATCTTGAAGAGATCAAACCTATTGGAATGTGCAACTTGGACTTCGATCTTTTCTTTTTTTAGCTGAGTTCGAATTTTTTCCATATATCCTTGAGCTTGATCCTTTGATGGTTCTGCGTGCATTAGTAACCACACTCTATCTGCTTTCATCTGTTTTGCAGGAATTGCAATTCGGTCAATTTCAAAGCCTACAGGAGCTACATGTATACGTAAATTGACTATTTTACTCATGTTAGTATGTATAGTTATCATACTATGGTGTTCATATATAATAATTGTGTTCTCCATGTAAAAATATGCAACAAAAACTCACATCAGAGCAAAATGAAGTATCTGTATATCCTAGAGTAAGATCAGTTTTTGAGAACTAGATCTTCATCCAAGGTGTGGATTCTAGATAATCCATAGATTTCATCATTTCATCAAGCTTTGTTGCAACTGCAGTTACTGCTCGAAATTCTTCATACATCATTTTTTTCTTCATCTTGTGATAGGACTTGATTTTCTGCAACATCAAAGAACTTGTCTTCCTTGGTTAAATGATCATCAAGGTATACTGCATATGTCTTGAGAAATCTTGCAACAGGCTCCCGTTGGTTTTCTCCTAACTTCCACTTTTGCAAATATTTTGAAATGTTTGAAGCTATTCTCCTTCCAAACTCATGTTCAATCATAAATGCTCGGATCTCTTGTTTTAGTGAATCATAGCTTGCAACACATGGAAAATACTGGTCCTCTTCTCTTGCATAATGTACTGCATCTAAAAATTCTGACATGATTAAAACCATCATATCAATATCAGAAAATGGAATATCTATGCCCTCATTGAGTTTAGTATAACACCTGGCAACTATTTTTTCTAGCCTACGTATTTGCCTATGGTCATTTCTTAGTATCTCTGTTCCGCTCATATCATTTCTGTTGATATTTCAGGGATTTACTGTAAATAGTATTACCTTTTTTGGGTCATATTGGATTATGGCAAAATGCGGTATAGATGAGCCAACACCATAATAACCTGCAGGCCCGCCAAGACCCAATCTTATTAGGTAATCACTGGTTGGATGGATATCGATTTCTTTACTTTCCAATACATGTCCTGAAATCTTTTCTTTTTTTGATTCAAGTTTAGAATAAATTTCGCGAATTTTACTGCCTTGGTGAACCAGTGCAGCTTCCATGTGTTGATGCCCACATAAAATGATGTGATTGTTGATATGTTTTCCCACCTCCCCAAAAGCAGAGGATGCCTTGTAATGATATCCGTGATAGCTAAAAAATTCAAAACCCTCGTCTGTGAGTCGTTGCCAATTTCTTTGATAGAGCCAGGCATCACCATCAGCATTTTTTGGGGTTATTTTCTTGGGATCCAACGGCCCTCCATGAATACAGAAGAGTCCATTTTTTGTGTCAATAAACTCTTGATTGCCAAATGTCCCATCTTTATTCTGCTTGAAAAATGATAGGTCTTCAGCGCCAAGCCTTTCGTGTGCATCCATACTTTCAAAAGAACTGGCACTCACTTTTTTCCCACTCAAAAATCCTTCATCGTGGTTGCCTATCACAGAAAATATCGGATAGTTTTTTTCAAGTGATCGAAGTTTTTGATATGACTTGCTTTGGATATATGCCACGCTCAAGCAAGTCACCTAGATTTATGATTCGTGAAAAAGAGCCGTACTTTTGTACAAACTCATCGCTTGATACAGTCTTGATTATCAAATCTAGTGCATTCAGATCTGCATGAATATCAGAAAAAACTAGGTCCATGGGATTAGTGGTTTTTTGGCCTAATTTGAAATTTTTTGTGCTATAGAGTTGATTCCTGCAAATACTGATGCGAACTTTTTTGATCTAGTCCAGTAGGTAATTCTAGGATTTTTAGAATAAGAAAGTAAAAGTTAGATCTCGATTAAATAAATCAAGTTTGGGAGCATTATCAATAATTAGCTTGCATCCTCATATCGCTACCCTTGAGGATGCAGCCAATTTATTATTCAGAATCAATTTTTTGGATGGATTGTTTTGGTACTTGAAGATCCCTAAATGTATCAGGATGAATTATTTTGGCTAGAATTTCAAGGCCTGATATAGTTCTTGGACCAGGCTTGCTAAAGTATTCGTTTGCATTTACTGCATAAACCTCTCCCCTATTTACTGCCTTGATTTTTCTCCAGCTTTTATTTTCAAGCAATTTTTCGTATTCAAGAATTGTTCTGCTTACGTCAAATCCACACGGCATCAATATTATAATATCAGGATCAAACTTTGCCATCTCATCAATCTGCATTCTTCTTGATTTTTCTCCAGTTGAACTTATTCCGTTTATGCCCCCTGCAATTTCGACCATTTGAGGAACCCAGTGACCTGCTGAGAATAGCGGATCAAGCCATTCTATGCAGAGAACCTTAGGTCTTGAAATTTTTGGAATGTCTTTAATGTGATCAATTCGTTTCCGTAGTTTTATGACAAAGTCCTTTGCCTTTTCTTGCTTTGCTACCCTATCTCCCACTTGAATTACATTTTGTAATATCTCGTCAAGGTTTTTTGGATCCAGGACAAGCACTTGTGGTTTGCCTCCAAGCAATGTTACTGCTTTGTCTATTTCTCTAGTATATGGCGAGCATACTTCGCATATTCCTTGTGATATAATCAGATCTGGGTTTGCTTTTTTTTAGAACTTGCTCATCCAAGATATAGATGTCTTTTCCTGAATTGACTAGTTCTGTTACTTTGTTGTCAATTTCTTGGCTGGACATTTTTTGTGGATCAAAGGAAGAATGAATCACTCTTGGCTTTGTCTTGGCTTCTGCAGGGTAATTGCATTCATGTGTAACTGCCAATACATCGTCTCCAACTCCTAGTTCGTATAATATTTCAGTTGCACTTGGAAGAAATGAGACCAATCTCATACACATATCAACTAACAATATTCCACTTTAAACATGTCTTCAAGTTTTGCATGATTTAAGACGCGAAAAATGACGCACTGCGTCAAAATTTGTTCCTAAAAAATGACGCAAAATTAAGAGTTAAGATTTTGATTGTGACGATTACACTTTGTTGTATATGCTAAGAACAATCATGTTAAAACTCTGGAATATGTTTATTGTAATACGGATTCAAATTCCTTACCCAATCCCTCAAAACTTAAGAATAGCCCAAGGCTCGATTTGATTGATGACTGATTTTACAGTTATTGGGGGCCCGTCTTCAGAACAACTGGCAAGAAAGATTGCCACTAGACTAAAATCAAAATTTATCGGCTGCGAACTGCGTATATTCCCAGACGGAGAAAGCAAAATTACACTAAAAGGAAACCCAAGTGGAAAGATACTGGTAGTACAATCAATCTATCCACCAGTTGACTCTAACCTGCTTCGTTGTTTGGCAATTACATCACAGGCAAGGACATTTTCCTCTCAAGTGTATGTGGTATTACCATACATGGGATATGCAAGACAAGACAGGCAATTTCTTCCAGGTGAGATAATTACAGTGAAACTTGTTGCAAGATTTCTCAAGGCAGCAGGTGCATCAAAGGTATTCATAGTCGACATACACAGCACTACTGCATTAGAACACTTTACCATTCCTACAAAAAATATCAGTGCAGTTGAAGAGCTTGCAAAACATTTCAAGAAAATGTCCCTGCAAGATCCTCTTGTGGTCTCACCCGACAAGGGGGGAGTGCAAAGGGCAAGAAACTTTGCAAAATTTCTTGGCGTTGATTATATCGCACTAGAAAAGCAACGGGACCGAAAGACTGGAAACGTAACAATAAAGTCAAAGGGCCTTGACGGAGTCAAAGGAAGAGACATCATACTAGTTGATGACATGATAAGCACAGGCGGAAGTATCGTAAAAGCTGCAGAATTTTTAAAGAAACAAAAAAGCGGCAAGGTCTATGCCTGCTGTACACATGCTTTACTGATTGGAGATGCAGAAAAAAATATCATAAAAGCTGGAGTTACAAAGATAATCAGTGCAAATACAATACCTGGCAAGACATCTGCAGTTGACGTATCGCCAATAATTGCAAAGGCAATAACCTGAATGTCAAGCTTTTTTGTATTGCAAAGCCAATACGAAGACCTTGCAAGAGATGAAATAATTTCAATATCGAAAAGCTATGATTCCAAAGCAAATGTAAAATCAGAGCCAAGACTTGTTATGGTGTCATCCAAAGTTCCATGGTATAAAATAGCAGACAGGGCAACATTTGCAAGATATTCAGGACAAATTGCAGGCACATTTGATGATGATACAAAAATTGACCTTGCTATACCAAAGCCTGCATCATTTGTATGCAGAACAATAAACTTGTCATCAAAAAACATTGGCTCGTCTGCACTTGAAAGGCAAGCAGGCGGAATACTCTCAAGAAGATGGGGCTCCAAAGTGTCACTCTCAGACCCCAAGCTTACAGTATACCTCATCATCACAGATTCAAAAAAATATCTTGGATATTCAGACCGCCAGATTACACCCAAGCTTCCAACAAAGATAATCAAGCACCCGCATGAGCTTGACATGAAGCTCAGTAGGTGTCTTGTGAATCTATCACAGCTAAAAGAAGGGAAAACACTCTGTGATCCATTCTGTGGCACTGGTACAATTTTGCTTGAAGCTGAATCCATGGGTATACAGTCTGTTGGAATTGATTTTGATAAAATAATGTGTAAAATAACAAAAAAGAATCTTGCTGCAAATGGGTTTGATTCCAAGGTGATAAATTCTGGCTACGAAGAGATGCTAAACATCAAATCAAATGCAATTGTAACTGACCTGCCCTATGGCATATCGTCAAGGGCATCTGTATCCCCAAAGAAACTAATCAAAGACTTTGTATCCATCATACCAAAAAGAAAAAAACTCGTAATGGTATACAAGAAAGGTCTTGAAGTGGAAGAGATGAGCAAAGCAAAGAAATACGAGATTTACAGGCATAAGAGCCTGACAAGAGTGATTGCAGTATCATGAAACTAGTCTTTTTGGGAACATCGGCAGCCCAGCCAACTGCAGAGCGCGGCATGACATGCATCTGCCTTGTGCTTGACAGGGAGATTTTGATGTTCGATGCAGGAGAGGGTGCACAGATTGCATTCCAAAAGGCAAAGCTTGGCTGGAACAAAAAGATCAAGATCTTTGTGACACATTTGCATGGTGACCATTGTGTCGGAATACTTGGATTATTGCAGACCATGTCGTTGCAGAACAGGACAGAGTCTGTTGATATTTATGGCCCAATAGGAATCGAGGAATTTATTGCGGCAAACTTGAAGATACTAAATTTTGGTCTTACATTTCCTGTCAGGATAACTAGGATAAAGGAGGGACTGGTCTTTGATGATTCTGGGTACAGTGTACATGTATGTGAGGCAGAGCACTCTATTCCTGCCTATTCGTATCTCTTTACAGAAAAAGACAAGCCTGGCAAGTTTTATCCAGACAAGGCCAAGTCGCTTGGCATCCCAGAAGGAAAGCTTTGGCATGAGTTACAAAGTGACAAGGAGGTTACTGTAGATGGGAAACTTGTGAGGCCTTCAGATGTGATGGGAGAAAAGCGTCAAGGCATCAAGATTGGCATATCAGGGGATACAAGGCCTACTGAAAAACTTGCAGAATTTTTCAAAGGTTGCAATTACATGACATTTGATTCTACTTATTCAGATACATTACGAGACAAGGCAAAAGACAACTATCACTCTACTGCAAAGGAAGCAGCCGAGCTTGCCAAAAAGGCAGGTGTCTCAAATTTAATCCTAACACACTTTTCTGCAAGATATGAAGATGTGACAGAGCTTGTAAGCGAGGCAAAGACAATTCATGATTCTGTTACTGCTGCAAGGGATCTCTTAGAGATAGACATCAAGTGAAAATGTGGGATACCATATCTGATAAATTAAGAAAGGCAGAAAAAATTGTATTTGTTACAGGTGCTGGAATTTCCCAGGAGAGTGGAATTCCAACATTTCGTGGAAAAGATGGACTGTGGAGAAAGTATGACCCAATGAAGCTTGCAACAATAGATGCATTCTATGAAGATCCAAAACTTGTATGGGAGTGGTATGAGGAAAGAAGACAGAACATCTTGAATGCTAGTCCAAATCCTGGACATGTCGCAATTGCAGAGCTTGAAAAGTACAAGAAAGTTTCTGTTCTTACACAAAACATTGACGGGCTACACCAAAGAGCTGGAAGCTCTAGTGTATACGAATTACATGGTAGTATAATTACAATCAAGTGTACCATCTGTGATTTTAAAAATAAAATAACAGCTGGATTTTCGCAGCTTCCACCACTTTGCAAATGTGGAAATATTTTACGGCCTGATGTTGTCTGGTTTGGAGAAGCTCTTCCCCAGGATGTGTGGGAGTCTGCAATGATACTGGCAAGCTCTTGTGATGCAATGATAGTTGTTGGAACTTCACTTGCTGTTTCCCCTGCAAACCTATTGCCTGTATATGCAAAACAGAATGGTGCAACAATGATTGAGGTAAATGTAGAGCAGACCCACATGTCATCAAGCATGGATCTCTCCCTTAGGGCATCTGCTGCAAAAGCCCTCCCTGAACTTGTTGGAATAATATCACATTTCTAGAAAATCTCCTAGTTTTCAGATTAATTCCACAATGATGAGACAAAATCCACATTATTTGGGGTACAGTAACAATAATTTATACAGAATATAATTAATTCATGAAATAAATCACACTAATTATTAAATAAGATGAGAACATATACAAAACAATGCGGAAAGATGCAAATTATGACAAATGAATTTGCGTGACCCTGCGAAAAACTGTACATAGTCAAGTACAATGTGTTTGTACGAATGGCAAGAGAATGCTTTAGCCTATACAGGGTCACGCCATTACACCCTTTTCATGTTTTTATAAAATTCTAAATCAAATGCAACAAAATCTGCTTCGTATCTATTTTGAAAGTATTCCAGTTATGGTAGAGTTTTGTGCATTAGATGGAGCATATGCAGATGCATGCAATATTCCGTAAACTGCATTGTCTATTGTCATTTCTATGATGTGTGGCGTGTTTGGAACATCTTTTACTTCAGCCGTGAACTTTGAAGAATAAAATGTTCCAGTGAATAATATGGTGTCACTGTTTTTCATTGTAACTGTAACTGACCTTGTCTGGCCAGATGAATCATCAAAGTTTAGCATGGCATTATTCCCTTGGTTTACTGTACTAAGCTGGACTGTATTGTAGTATGATGGTAGAGTTGGAGATACTGTTGTACTTGTACCATCATTGCTAGAATAAGGAGAAATGACAAGACCGTTTGTGACATTGACCGGAGGGGAATTTGGTTTTGCTGTTAATTGTATCACTTGGACTGGATCGCCTATTTTTTCTGGACATTGATCAAGCTGAACTATTCCGGTTAGTTGCTTTTTTCCATTTATTGTTTGTGCCAAAGCAGGAACAGAGATCTGGCATGTGTTTCCTGATTTTTCAAAAACTTGTCCAGTATAGTTTTGTTGTGTTACATACTGTGGGGCAAGTTGGTAAACTGAAGTCGGAGCATTATTTGACTCTGTAGAATTTACTAATAGTCTTCCACCCATGCTGATATCTTTGATAGCTGACTTTGATGCATTGATGACTCCCTTGTCACTTGTGACCTGATCAATTTTGTCCTTTACTGTATCAAGTGATGGCACACTCTGAAATAATTTTGATGAATTTGGTATCAAGATGACTAATGTAGCTATTACAATTCCAATAATGATCAATTTTCCTATCAAGTGATTGCATGTCTTGAGGTCCTCATAAAAAAGCACAAATTCACACTAGTTGAGCAAGTGTGATAAAATTTATCCAGTTATTTCCCTGTCTTCAGGGGCAAGCCAGTCCATTATTTTATCAAGATCCTTGGAATGAAGTATCACCTTGATTGGACCCATGGCAGACTCTTCTGCCTCTTCGCATATTGCAATAACATCGACAAATGCTGCCTGCTTGTTAAGATAGAACCAGGTAGTGTCACCTTTTGTATTGTATCGCATCTGCCTTCGGTAAACCCGGTTGCTTCGATGCTTTTTGATCGTCTCCTGTATCTTTGAAATTGATTCTAAGTCATGTGATATTGCCTTGATGCTTCCTTCCTTGTACTGGTAATCTGTTTCTAGTATAACTTTGGATACTGCAAGCCTTACCTTGTCTGGATCTTCGGATGGGTTTACTGCTGCATAGACCTCAATCTTGCATGCAACTTTTGGAATCTTCAAGTCATCCAGCCTTTTATGACGTTATACGCAGTGCCAACCAGTTCTTCAATTGTCATGTTGTTGTTGGATATGGTTTCGTCTGCAAGTGCAATTGATTCGCTCATGCCAACTCCAATTTCCCTTGTATCCCTTTTTGTAAAATCTTCACGATCAGAGGGTGCATCTGACCTGCCACGCCCTGTTAGAAACTTGTATCTTGTATCACCAGATGCATGGATTGCAAGAACTTTGACTGTACCAATTTTTTTCAAGACATTAACTTCTGCAAGTGATCGTACTCCATCTACAAGTACAACATCAGACTTGGAATTTTGGATGCCATCTTTTATGAGCTCTGCTACTGCACCTGGGCCATTTTTTTCTCGAAGCTCAATCATAAGATTTCCAAGATTTGCCCCTGTTGGTTCTATCTTTCTTCTTGTTGCCTCTGCTCGTACTGCATCTCCCATTGTAATTTTATCAAACCCTTTTGATTTTAGGCCCTCAGCTATTGTGGTTTTTCCTGCACCGGGCATTCCTGTAAGACATACGATTAGTTTCACACTCACAAATTTCATCCTCTAGTCTATCAATCTACCGAAAATCATTATAGATGCCATAATCTGAATTTCACTAATGCGTGCTTTTGTTGCAGTAGAGATTCAAGATTACAACATACTGGATGCAATAGCCAAGATCCAATCTGAATTTAAGATAAAGGCAACTCCTGTAAACAAAAAAAATATGCACTTTACATTATTGTTTTTGGGAGAGATATCAGAAGAGGCTGCAGAAAATGTAAAAAAAGCCTTGTGTACAATTTCATTCAAGCCAATCGAAGTCAGGTTTACACATGTTGGTGCATTTCCAAATCCAAGATCTCCGCGAGTGGTATGGATTGGAGTAGATGATACATCATCAAGGCAACTAGTAGAGCTTGCATCACAGGTAGAAAAAAAACTTGGGCCACTTGGATTCAAGTCAGACAAACCCTTCAAGGCACACCTGACAATATTTAGAATCAAAATTAGGGCAGATGACATTTCAAATATAATTGAAAAATTCAAGAAAATTGATCTGGGCAAGTATATCATGACAGAGTTAAAGTTCAAGCAAAGCATCTTAACCCCTAATGGCCCGATATACTCTGATTTACAGGTGGTTTTAGCTCAATGAGTAACGTTTTGGAACAGGCAAGAAAGATATCAATCCCTGCAAGACAGGAACAAGAAAAAATTGGAGCACTTGCAGAAAAGTTGCTTGGCTTGGTAAAAAAAGAAGCTACAAAACATCCAGATGTTGTCTCTGTTGAGCTTGGCGGGTCTTTTGCAAAAGGGACCTGGCTCAAGGGCAAGTTAGATCTTGACATCTTTGTAAAGATGAAAAAAGAGACAGACGAGAAACAATTTGAAAATATTGGCAGAGAGATTGGATTTGCATCCATGAAAAAATTTCATCCATATGTTAGATACTCGGAGCATCCATACGTTGAGGCAGTAGTTGAAGGCACCAAAGTAAATGTTGTTCCGTGTTACGATGTAGAAAAAGGGCAGTGGAAGAGTGCAGCTGACAGGTCATCATTTCACACTAGATTCATACTTGAAAAACTAGATGAGCAAAAAAAGAATGAGGTGAGATTGCTCAAAAAGTTTCTAAGAGGAATTGACATTTATGGTGCAGAAATAGCCAAGGAGGGATTTGGTGGATATGTTTCCGAAGTTTTGATTTATCATTATGGCAGTTTCATGAAAGTTTTAGAAGCCGCTGCAAACTTTGCCCAAGGGCAAGTGATAGGAAGTCCCACAAAAAAATTTGAGACTGCATTAGTATTGATAGACCCGATTGATAGCAACAGAAACCTTGGCACTGCAATTTCTGCACAAAACTTTGGCAAGTTCATACTTGCAGCAAGAGCATATCTGAAAAAACCATCATTGGTATTTTTCAATGGAAAAAAACCAATCCCAGACACAAAGAACCTACAAAATGTCCTAGTTGTCAAGTTTGATTACAAATCTAGAAGTCCTGACATAATTTGGGGCCAGGTAAAAAGGGGAACAACTGCTCTTTCGGGTCAACTTGAACTTGGGGGATTTCATGTATTGCGCAAGGGTGCAACAACAGATGAAAAATCAGAGGCTGCAATGCTTTTTCTTGTGCACTCGACCGCAATTGAAAAATCCATGGTCAAAAATGGCCCTGATGTATTTAGAAAATCAGAATCAGAGAGATTTATTTTGCGAAATTCCAAGAACAAGCTAACATGGGTTGATGACGATGGAAGGATCTTGTCCTTGCAGCAAAGAGAGTTTTATGAAGCAAAAAAATTCTTACAGTCCATTTTGAAGAAAAATCTGTCAAAAGCAGGCATTCCTAGTGGAATAATCCCAGACATGAAGCGCAGTCTTAGGGTACTAGGGGGCAATCAGGTGACAAGCAAATCCATTAAAAAGGCTCTGGCTGAGTTAACCTCTACCAATGAACTCATCTTTGGTTCCAGCAAGTAAGCTTGTCAAAGAACCATATTCTCTCATACTAGGATACCCCAAGGCCACAAAGGGTGAACTTGTCAAAAGACATGCCGAGCTTAAAAAACTTGGAATTACGGGTGTGTCATTTCAGGGTGAGACAACTCTGAACAATATTTCTGTACTTGGCAAAGGCTATGTCGGAGTTGTGGTACTGTCACGACTTGGCAAAAAAGATGTAGCCCTCAAGATTCGTAGAATAGATTCTAGCAGACAAGAGATGAAAAGCGAGGCAAAACTTCTAGGCATTGCAAACAAGTCAGGTGTGGGTCCAAAACTTGTAGACAGCAGCAAAAATTTCTTGATAATGGAATATGTGGAGGGTAAAAAAATAACTGATTGGGTAAAAGATCTAAGGGGTAGAGGAAGTGCTGCAAAGCTAAAGTCTGTTGTAAGGCAAGTACTCGAGGATTGCCACACTCTTGATACAATTCATCTTGATCATGGAGAGCTAAGCTACATCCACAAACATGTGATTGTAGGAAAATCTCCATGCATAATTGATTTTGAAAGTTCCAGTACAAACAGAAGAACTTCAAATGTTACATCTGCCACTCAATCAATATTCATAGGATCTGCTCTTTCAAGTATTGTTAAAAATATTATAAAGATACCAAACAAGAAAAAAATGATAGGCCCTCTGAAAAAATACAAGCATGACCAGTCAAGAGAAAATTTTGATGCGATACTAAAGATGTTGGGGTTGGACAAGAGTTGAGCTTGCAAGATATCAAGACTAATGCACTAAAAATTTCACTTGCAGTAATACTTTCTGCCTTTGCAGTAGAATTTTTGATTGGAGTTTCTTCCAACAGTCTTGCCCTTATCACAGACAGTGTTCATGCAATACTGGATTCTATCGTGACTGTAGTCTTGCTTGTTGCAGCAAAATGGTCTACAAAACCACCGGACAGGGAACACACCTATGGTCATGGAAAAATTGAGACGATGGGAAGTTTTGTTGCAGGAATCATAATTCTTGTAATTTCATTGTTTTTTGTTTACGAGTCTGTATCAAGATTCCAGGAACCAAAACCTCTGGTCGTGCCTGGAATTCTTGCAATAATAGCAGCAGTGTATACCCTGGGGTCCATCTTCTTTAGAATAGCAATTCTGAGAAGGGCCCTTGAGAAAACAGACGGCTCTACGCTTAGAGTGGACTTGTACCATGCCCTCATGGACATGGGTGCCACTTCAGTTGCCTTGGTAGGAATTGTGTTTGTAATCATGGGATTCTACCAGGGTGACAATATTGCAGCACTCATCCTTGGAGGCCTGCTTGCTGCACTGAGCCTGAAGCTAATCCACAAGAGCGGTCTTGAGCTTACTGATGCTGTACCTGCAAACATGGTCAAAAGAGTACGTGATATTGTGAGTAACACTGCAGGAGTAATGAAGACAGAATCTGTCCAGATACGAAGATCTGGTAGTGATATTTTTACAGAAATTACAATATCGTTAAGCGCTGCATCAAGTTTTGAGGAAGCCCACAAAATTAGTGCCAATGTAGAAAAGAACATTAAAAATGCGATTGCAAATTCCAATGTCACCATCCACTTTGAACCTACCTGGAAGGATGTACCTGCTGATTACATCATAAACAAAGTTGCAACTTCAGTTCAAGGAGTAAAAGAGATCCACAATGTAAGCTCCTTTACTGCAGAGAATGGTGTTTTCATAAGCTTGCATGTGATGGTTGACCGAAACATGTCACTTGAAGATGCACACCGTGTGTCAGATGAAATAGAATCTCAAATAAAAAAATCTGTTGCAGATGTAAATCACATTACTATTCATCTTGAACCATATATTTCAATTCCAGAGAGCACTCCGGTAGAAGACATAACAATAGAGGAACAGGTAACAAATATCATAAAGGAATATCCCAAGGTGAAAAAAATTGGCAGGGTGATAACATTACACCTGCAGGATATATTCAAGGTTGACATTGATTGTTCATTTGAAAAAGATCTCACCATAGAAGAGGTACATGATATTGTTTCAGATATAGAAGATAAAATTAAAAATCAGATAAAAAATGCCATAGTTACCATACATCCAGAGCCTAATTAGAAATGAAAACTCATGAGGGTGTCATCTTTCTTAGAAATGATCCAATACTAGGAAAGATAATTGCTCGTGTTGGAGAATTCAAGTTAAAAAAACATAACCACTATTTTGCAGTGCTGGTTGAATCTATAATATCACAGCAACTAGCAACAAGTGCAGCTGAGGCAATATTTTCTAGATTCAAGGCGCTTTATCCTGATTTTCCCACCTCTACTGACATTTTGTCTACACGCAAAACAAAATTGCGTTCTGTAGGGCTGTCAGGAATGAAGATAGACTATCTCAAAGACCTCTCAAAGCAAGTTGAAGAAGGTATTCTTGAGATCAAAAAATTACCAAAGATGAGTGATGAGGATGTGATAACACAACTTACGCAGGTAAAGGGCATTGGAAGATGGACAGCTGAGATGTTTTTGATTTTTTCACTTGGGAGAATGGATGTATTTCCTGTAGGAGATCTTGGTTTGAGAAAAGGCGTCCAGATGGCATTTTCATTAAAAGAGCTACCAAAACCCAAGGAGACTGAAAAGTTTGGCGATAGATGGAGACCATACAGAAGCGTTGCAACATGGTACCTATGGAAGAGTCTTCAAAAATTTGACAAGATTGGATGAGGAGATTTTCCTGCTTTGGGCCCCTAAAACACCTAAAGAAAGTTAGTGCATATTTTATAAGGTCATTTTATCCATCAAGCTCTGAAGGTAAAATGGAACAAAATGGAACCAATATTGACAGTAATTTACTTGAGCGTTTTGAAAGAGAGATCTGGAGTAAAATTCCCCATCTAGAAAAAAATGGAACCAAAGTGGTTAACGCAACACCATTGACTGATATCACACAAGATTTGAAGGAATGTGCAAAAAAAGAATTTAACATAAATTTAGATGATAAAGATCTGAAAATTTTTGGCAAGTTTGATTCTAACTTGCTTGCAGGCTCGATTAAGGTAAGGCCTGCAGTTAACATAATCCATGATGCTATTGCTACAGGCAAATTGAAAAGTGGACAGACAATATTCGAAGCTACTTCAGGTAATTTTGGAATCGCGCTTGGACAATTATCTAAAATTGGACTAGATGTAGTTGCCCTAGTCTCAAGAAAACTGCAGGATGGAGTGTTTGAGGAATTACGAAATGAGAAAATTCGCATCATAAATCTTGACATGGACATATGCCCAGCTCCAGGAATGAAAGACAGTCCAAATGTTTTAGCTGCAAAAGCAACTGCTGCCAACATTAAATCACAATTATCTGAACTTGGATTTGATCCAACCATTTTTGAAAATGCAATAACTGAGGCTCATGAACTGTTAGCTAAACAAGACATCATAAACTTGGCAAAGCTTCTTGCAAAGATCTACAACTGCTACTGCCCAGAACAATATGATAACGAATCAAACATTGAGATTCATAGAACTGTTACTGCAGCAGAGATAGATCAACAATTACATGAAAAAGAACTTTCTCTTGAAGACTTTAGAATTGTCTGCACATTTGGTACAGGTGGAACATCTGGTGGATTGAGCAGATACATGTCTGAAAAATATGGTAAGAAAGCAATACACGTAGTATTTCCTATTGCAGCCCAGGATGTTGCAGGAATTAGAACAAAAAGCAAGGCAGAAGGGCTCAAGTTTTACGAACCCCAACAATATGCTGGACAGCATGAAGTGGATTTTGAACAGACAAAGCGTTTGCTAAAATTCTTTGTAGACAAAGGTCATGATATGGGAGAAAGCAGTGCACTTGCACTATATGCAGTGATGCAGATGGCAAACTTTGGCGGTGTTGGCGGAAAGTTTGTTGTAATAGTTGCTGATGGAATACAAAAGTACAAAAAGAATCTGGAATCGATGGCAAAGAAGCAAAGTCGAACACAGGTTTCCTTGGAAGAAGCTGTATCAAGCGTAGGTGACTATGACAAAGTAATTTGGATTCACACACAGTATACTCCACGTGAGGAAGGAATAGAATTGCTTGCGAAAACTCTGGGTATTGACAAGAGTAAGATCATCGTACCAAAGGCAAGAGACGCAGAACGATTGTTAATGGCACAACAAATTCCTGAAGATTTGAACAAAGCTCTTGAAGGATCTCACAAATCATTGCTTGTTTGTATGGCAGGTTATACTTCACTGAATGCCGTGCAAGTATTTGGGAAAAAGGGTATTGCAACTGAAAGTTTGACTGGAGGAATATCTGGAATCTCTCAAGGAAAAGGCAAACAAATTGCTGATTTGATAAAAATAGCTACCGAATAATTGTATCTGGTTGCAATAATTAATTTCTTGAAAAAATTTTAATTAAAAATAATATGATATGTTCTTACCTTGAAAGCATCAGAAATCAAAACAAGGAATTAAGTAGGTAGTTTTTGAATGATAAATTATCTTGAATCAATATGACTACTATTCTTGAGCACTTTCCAGAGGGATTCAAACCAAGAGAAATACAAAAAGAGATCATACAGGGAATAGAAGAAAAAATCAAATCAGGATACAAGACAATCATTTTATCGGCACCAACCGGAGTTGGAAAATCGCTTATTGCTGCAACTCTTGCAAGATATTTTGGTAGCTCTTTCATAGTTACTGCTTCCAAGCAATTGCAGGACCAATATTCAAAGGACTTGAAATTTCTCATGCCAGTAAAAGGCAAGTCAAATTTTGCCTGTCTCAAATTGATGGACCAAGAATCAATACTCAAATCAGATACAAAAAGTGCAATGCAGAAAGGCCTCACTTGTGAAAAAGGCCTATGTGAAGAGACAACAATGAAAAATGGCAAAAAAGTCAAGGAGTCCTGCCAGTTCAAGCCAAAACTTGGAGAGCCCCATGATGACACCAAGGATTCATGTTATTACTATGAGCAAAAATATCGTGCACTAACTTCGCCTCATTCAATCTGGAATTATGCAGCATATTTTCAGCTGATGAAGTTCAATAGAAAGGCCTATGCAGAATATGTTTCAAAACCAATTGCAATTTTTGATGAGGCACATAAGGTAGAAGATCAGATCATACAATTCATTGGTGTCGATATTTACAACGCATATCTTTCTGAATGCCACATTGATGAAAAACCATACGATCTGACAGAGATGAACATGGTAGCAAAATTGCTTGATGACATGGCAAGATCATATTCAGAACAGATAAAGGAATTACTAGACAGTAGAGCATTTATTCTAAACCCAGACTATGCCTTACTTGCAAAATTAGAATCAAGATATGAAAAAATGGCAAACGCTCATGCAGAGATATTCTTAAACAAAAATAATTTTGTTGTAAATGATCCATTCAACGACGAACGAGGAAATTTCAGATCAGTTTCGGTCAAGCCACTTGATATTTCAAAATATGTCAAGACCTTCTTTGATATTGAGAATCAAGTTTTCATGTCGGCGACAATAGACAAAGATAGTTTTTGTGAAAATACAGGCCTTGATCCATCTAAGGTTGGATTTGTGGATACTCCAAGATCTCCGTTTCCCCCAGACAGGAGAAGAATTAATTTTCTTAATACAAAAAAACTCAGCTACTCTTCAAGTAAAGATGATGAACTTGCCGTAATTAACAAAATTGATGAGATCTTGTCTCAACATAGCACCGAAAGAGGATTGATACTTACTTCTTCAGAGAAGCGATGTTTTGACATAAGAAACAATCTATCTGAGAAAAATAGACAACGAATTAGGATATGTCATAGTAAAAATGAGAACGGCATGACCCAAGATGAGGTACTGCAAGAGCATTCTTTTGATGAGGACGGTGTATTGCTGTCATCATCATTGTGGGAAGGAGTTGACCTAAAAGATGACCTGTCAAGGTTTCAAATAATAGCAAAGGTGCCATATCCAAACCTAAGTGAAAAGCGAACAAAAGACAAGATGAAAAAATTCCCGTTATGGTACAAGTCACAGACATTGACAAAACTCCTACAGGGCTTTGGTAGATCAATTAGAAGTGAAGATGACTGGGCAGTCACATATGTTCTGGACTCTGCTGCAAGTGATCTTTTGCTTCAATCAAAATTTATGATTCCAAAAGCATACCAGGATGTACTGGGATTTCCAAGCTATAATTCAAGTATAAAATCCATATTGTAAGAAAATTTGTTTGCTTTCAAAAAAAGCACTTATGGGAAATTAATTTGCAACGGTATGTACTGATTTGTCAGGTAGTTCAGTCAAGGTAAAGACAAATCTAGAACCCTCAAATTCTGTTGTTCCTTCTCTTTCCCAGTTTATCTTGTAAGATTTGATCAAGTGGCTACCCACTATTGAGATTGTCTTTGGCACATCTGTGAAGAGTTTTTCTACTTTTTCTTTGTCCCTTGTCATAAGCAGGGATCTTCGTCTTTTCATGAGGTACTTGATTGCGACATTCTTGTGCATGTGTCCTTCTACCTCAATCTTCTCGTTGCCAAGGTCAATAGTGAATTTTCGCTTTCCCATGGCCTGGTTACAACCACAATTCTACAAAAAATAAGCTTGACAACTTGACGTTAGCAAGTAGATTGGAAATTATGACAAAATTTGCTTATGCAGACAATGCATACATCATGAGACGATTACCTCTTTCGAGCAATCTTCCAGGCGTTTTGTATGTTTTCCATTCCAATATGTGAGTAAAACGAATCTGCTTCGGGTGCAGATAACAAAAGTATCATCACTTCGTTGCCAAGCGATTTTTGTGCAGTCTTGAGTAGTTTTTTTCCAATTCCAAGATGTTGATATTTTTTGTCGACAGCCAGATCGGATACATAGCAACAGTAGCTAAAGTCAGTTACAGCACGAAGTATTCCGACTAGATTTTTTCCATCTTTTGCACATATTGTAAGATTTGCATTTTTAATCATGCGTTTAATTCTACCAATATCTTTGACAGGCCTTCGTATACCTGAACTAACAAAGAGTGCAGATACCTCTTTTGGTTTCAAATCTGGATTTATCACATATGATATTTTCATGTATTGTTTATCTTGATTATTTGTGCACACAACTATTTTTGTACAATGGTGGGGCCGGCCGGACTTGAACCGGCGACCTCTAGCACCCCAGGCTAGTATCATACCAAGCTAGACTACGGCCCCTCAAGGTGCTGGCTATTGTTGAAATTATTAAATTGTAGGATTAAATCGATGTCAAGAAATTTGTGTGTTGTAACCTAGAGCCATTTTTTCAGTCTTTCTTGTTCAAATTTTTCTTTTTCTGCAAAATGTTCTGTTGATGTAGATTTTAACTGTGTTAGAGGATCGGGAGTTGCAAACATGTCAACTTGAAGATATCCTGCAGTTCCCTTGCCAGTTTCAAGAAAACATCCACCTTTTCCATCAAAGACTGTGTTTTCTAGTTCATTTTTTATCTGAGAAATGATATTTCTTGCAACAGTTACTCCCTCGGCCTCAGCAAAGATCCCTGCCTTTGGTACAGCAATTTTGTCTGTTACCATTATTTGGTTTACATCGCCTATTGCGTATACACGATCATGTTTTGTCTTGCAAGTTTTATCGACTACCACAAACTTTCCATTTTCTGCAAAACCAGACTCTATTACAACTGAGGGAACCTTGTGAGGAGGAACAGAAATTAAAATGTCAAAGCTTGCCTCATCATTTTCAAATTTTATTTTATTTGGTTCAACTGCAATAGTTTTATGATTTCCCAGAAATTCTATTTTCTTTGATTTTAGAATTTGAAATATTTCTTCACTTACTTGTGGACCTCCTGCTGGAAGCGTGATCGGAGTTGGGCTGTAGAAATCTATTTGTACAGAATCACTTGCTCCTGTTTCTTCAAGGACAGATCTGATTAAAAGTGCAGCCTCAAATGGTGCAGGCGGACATTTGTATGGAAGGCCAGTGATTGCCATTACAATTTTACCTGATTTCATCTGCCTTAGCGTATCTCTGATTTTTGGAACATCATTGATGTCATAAAGGATAAAACCATTTTCCTTCAAGCCCGGAATTTGATCTGGTGCAAGCTCTACACCTAGTGCTATTATCAAATAATCATAATGAAATTGCCTATACTTTGTTCTAACTGATCTGTTTACAGGATCTATTTTTACAACATCTTCATTTACAAACTCTATACCTTTCTTGGTAACATTTTCCAGCGGTCTTTTAGAAAGTTCAAACTCTCTTGTTCCGTTAATTATCCAGAGTTTGACTAGGTCCATCATGAACCAGTCTTTTTTATCAATTATTGTGATTCGTGTATCTTGTGTTAGGTTCTCCCGAAGTTCATTTGCAGCGGCAAGGCCTCCAAAGCCTCCTCCCAAAATTACAATGTTTATTGGTCTCATGTCAGAGCATTTGTCATTATTTTTCTTGTGTAGTTGGTCTGATTGTAATTTCGTTTACATTCATGTGAGGTGGAGATTCAAGTGCAAAAAGTATGGAATTTGCAATATCTTCTGCCTTGAGAGATTGAATTGATTTTGAATGTGTCACAAATGCTTCAAGAGATTTGTCAGTTATGGTATTGGTAAGTTCTGTGTCTACGATTCCAGGTTCTATTGTTGTAACTCGGATATTGTTTCTGACAGATAGTTCCTGTCTGAGTCCTTCGCTAAAAGCCCATACTGCAAACTTGGTTGCACAATAAACACTGCCTGCAGGAAAGACCACTCTGCCTGCAATTGATGAAATGTTTACGATGTGGCCAGATTTTTGTTGAATCATATGAGGAATTGCAGCTGCAGTACAGTACATCACACCTTTGATGTTTACGTCAATCATTTGTTCCCACTCGTCTATTTTGAGGTTCTTGACAAAGCTCAAGGGCATAAGTCCTGCATTATTTACAAGCATATCGATTTTATTCCATTTTTTTATTGTAGCATTGATCAAATTTTCACAATCACCGCGCTTTGTTACATCACATGATATCGTAATACATTCTCCGCCAATTTTTTCAATGTCTTTTTTAAGTTGTTCTAATTTGTCAACTCTTCTTGCACCAACTGCAACCTTTGCACCAGCTTTTGCTATTGCCATGGCAGTTGCATATCCTATTCCGCTACTGGCGCCTGTGACTACAGCTACTTGACCTTTTATCATACTGAAAACTATTTTTCATCACCCTGTCTTGCGTAAATACGTTTTGTTAATTAATGAAAAGTATTTTTGCTCACTAACACTAATTTAGGATCTCAGTTGATTACAATTATGGAGCAATTTGACTGCGCATATTGTGGAGAGACTCAAGACTTGCCTTTTGAGTGCAATTACTGTAACGACAAGTTTTGTGCAGAACACAGGTTACCTGAATCGCATAGATGTGTCAAGCTATTCCAAATAAGGGCAAAGAAATTTGGAGAAAAAAAGATTCAAAGAACAAAGGGAATAGGCAGACAGAGTTTCATCAAGAGAATTTTTGGAAAGTTCGGCTAGTACAGAGCTTTTTGTGGATCAAGTTTTGAGCGTTTTGCCTGGTAAAACAGAGCTATTGCCAGTGCAAGCAATACACCAGCTGTGAACCAGTGAGCTACTTGCATTGCAAGATATGCTATGCCAAATCCCACACACATTACGGCCTGAGTCAAAAGTTTTACCCAGTTTGCAATCTTGGCTGTTCTACAAATCATTTCTATGATAAACAATCCAGCAACGGGATACAGTATGATTTCAAAGTAGACATCTAGATCTATTCCGTTATGCATACAGTTTTCACGATATTGGCTGTCTAATTTCTAGTCTTCCCAGCTTACTTTTACTGCGATTTTCTTACCAATCAGAGACCGTGCATTTTCAAAGGGCAGGGTAGCAACATCTTCTGCATCAAATGGCCCATATGACTGCAGGTCTGTGCCCATTATCTGATCCACGGGTTTGAGAAATCGTACCACAATTGATCTGGCTCGGTGGTTTTCTCCCACAGTCTCTAAAAGTTTTAGCCGTCCATTGAGTGTTGCAGAAAGAATGGTTTCTTTTCTTTGTCTCAGCTCATCTTCAGAATCCAAAATGAATCTCTCTTCATCAAGTAGATTAGAATAATCAATCTCATCTAGTGATGTTACCTTTTCAATTCTAATCTTCAAAAGAATTGAAGTCATTTCTGTTATCATTTTTACTAGCGATTCAGTAATCTTGGATTCTATTCCATCGTAATCATGATTCTTTATGTTGCCAAGAAATTCTGCAATGTTATGATACAAGTTAGGGTCTACCTCTTGAACCGTATCGTTTTCTACTTCGCGAAGAAGAATAGCATACAATGAATTTACATCAATTTTTTTTGTTTCTGACATTTCCATATCCAACAATACTTAAATCATAGACCCCTTTGTGTTATGATCAAGGTGCAAAATTGCCATATAAAGTGATTGGTGGAGAGCCAGTACCCGTATCCTATTCTGCTGAAGATGTTTTCTCAAAAATAAAGCATGATCAGATAAAATTTATCGATTTACAATTTACTGGCCTTAGAGGAAGGTTCCATCACACTACAATTTCTGCAAATCTGTTTACTCCACAACAGATGCAAGATGGACTGCCGAAACTTGATGGTTCCTCAATTGTGGGATTTGCATCAATAGAAGACTCTGACATGATCCTAAAACCAGACCCTACCACTTTTGCAATAATTCCTTGGATGGGAAATGCAAAGACTGCCAGATTGATTTGTGATGTTTATTGGGGAAAAGACAAGGGCAGATTAGAGTCAGACCCAAGAGGTATTGCACAAAAGGCAGAAAAATATCTAAAAACTCAAGGATTTGACAATAGTTACTGGGGTCCAGAGGTAGAATTCTTCGTATTTGATAAAATTACATGGGATGTACTTACTCCGTACAAGGGACAGTCGTATTCAATAGAATCCAAGGAAGCACCATGGAATCAAGAGGGCAAGGGCTATCCAATGGCATTAAAGAAAGGATACTACCCAAGTACACCAGCTGATACGTTAACAGAATTTAGAAACGATTGTGTCGAGTGTTTGAACGAATATTTTGGAATTTTATGTGACAATCATCACCATGAAGTAGCTACAGCAGGACAATGTGAGATCGATATACGATATGACAACCTGACAAATTCTGCTGATGGAGCACAGACATACAAGTATGTCATAAGAAACATTGCTAAAAAATATGATAAAGTTGCAACCATGATGCCAAAACCGATTTCAATGGATGCAGGTTCTGGAATGCACACAAACGTAAGCTTGTGGAAAGGTGAGAAGAACATGTTTTATGACAAAGATGACAAGGAAGAGATCAGTCAAATTGCAAGATACTATTGTGGAGGAATCATGAATCATGCAAGAGCATTATCTGCAATTGTTGCTCCAACTACAAACTCTTACCACAGACTAGTTCCAGGTTATGAAGCACCAGTGTATATTGCATGGAGCCCAAGCAACAGATCAGCAATAATTAGAATTCCATCTCATTTCAAGGGAGAAAAATATGCAAAGATTAAGAGAATTGAATTCAGAGCACCTGACCCATCATCAAATCCATATCTAGTGTTTGCAGCAGTACAGGCAGCAGGATTAGACGGAATTAAAAAGAAGATGGATCCTGGTGACCCAGTTTATGAGGATATTTACAAGATGACAAAAGCTCAACGAGTTGCAAAAGGAATCAAGGACTTGCCTGCAACTTTGGGAGAGGCACTTGATGAGTTGGAGAATGACAGAAAATTCCTTGCGCCAATATTTTCAAATGAGACTATTGATAAAATAATCGAGATAGAAAGGGCAGATGATCATGAGATCTCAATAAGACCTCATCCACATGAATTCTATCTCTATTTTGATATCTAGATATACTCAAAACATAAAATCTACGGACATTAAATTTTTGAAAAATCTGGGAATCTAAATTCTTCCTATTGCACCGTATACAAGGAACAATGCAAGTGAGGTAACAGCCAAGCCGATGATAAGATAGGCTTTTTTGTGTTTTTCAGCAGTAGTTGCTTTGTATATAGAAACAGTTCCTGCAAGGCCAACAAAGAGAATCAGCGTTCCAGAAATTACTGGATCCCATGTGCTGTGAGTGATTACAGGATAAAACATTCCAGAAAGCAATGCAAAGAATGCTACAAGATAGACGTATTTTGCGCCAGCTAGAATTTTGGTTCCGCCTATTTGCATAGAATTCCTATCTGGAATAGTCAAATAAACTTTGAGAGAAATATTGTAGTCTAGTCTATTACATATCCATGCCAGGCATGCCCATACCACCCATGCCTCCCATACCGCCCATTCCACCCATACCTCCCATGCCTTCAGCTCCTGGCGGTGGTCCTCCTGCAGATTTTGCAGTGGCAATAACATCATCGATTCGTAGTATCATGGATGCGGCTTCTGTTGCGCATGTGATTATTTGGATCTTGACAGAGAGTGGCTCAAATATATCACTAGCATGCATGCTAGCAACTTGGCCTTTCATAACATCAATACCTGTCCATTTGTTTCCTTTGAGTTGCTTTGAGCGCAATGATGCCAATGTATCAATTGGATCCATTCCTGCATTCTCAGCAAGTGTGATTGGAATTACTTCTAAAGAGTCTGCAAATTTTTCTACTGCAAGTTGTTCTCTGCCTTCAAGTGTCTTTGCCCATTCACGTAGTTTTGTTGCAGCATAGGTTTCTGGTGCGCCTCCGCCTGCCACAATGAATGGTTTTTCCATTACATCTTTTACAACCATTATTGCATCGTGAACTGATCTTTCTACTTCGTCAACTACTCTTTGAGAACCGCCTCTTAGAAGAAGGGTAACTGCCTTGGGGTGTTTGCAGCCTTCAACGAAGACCCATTTGTCAGTCTCTACTTTTCTTTCTTCGACTAGTTCAGCAGAACCAAGATCTTTTTCAAACAAATCATCGAAATTACTTATCATTCTTGCACCTGTTGCTTTTGCAAGTTTTGTCATATCGCTTTCTTTTATTCTTCTTACTGTAAGTATTCCTGCTTTTGCAAGATAATGTTGTGCCATGTCATCAATTCCTTTTTGACAGAATAGAACATTTGCGCCAGAAGCAATTACTTTATCCACCATATTTTTGATCATTCTTTGTTCTTCATCAAGAAATGATTTCATCTGTTGTGGATTTGTGATGTTTATCTTTGCGTCAAACTCTGTTTTGTCAATCTCAAGTGCATTGTTAACTAGAGCGATTTTTGCATGATCAATTTTCTTTGGCATTCCACTGTGCACAACTTCTTTGTCAAGCACTATCCCTTTGATAATTGCACAGTCCTTGATAGAGCCGCCAGCTTTCTTTTCTACTTTGATATCATCAATATCAACTAGATATCCTTCTCCTTTCTTCTCAGCTACTGCAATTACGGATTTTACAATCATATCTGCTAGATTTGCAGAATCTCTTCTTACAAGTTTTGTCTGCATAGATGTTCTTGCAATTCTTTCAAGCACATCTTTGTCAGTTGCTGAAACTTTGTCTGCAATCTTCTCTAAGAGTTCTACTGCTTTTTGAGCAGCTTTTCTATAACCATCAACGACAATTGTTGGATGTACGTCTTGCAAAATTAAGATCTCAGCGTTTTCCAATAATGCGCCTGCTAATACTACAGCAGATGTTGTTCCATCTCCTACTTCATTATCGGTTGCTTTTGAGATTTCAACTAGCATTTTTGCAGCTGGATGTTGTACATCAATTTCTTTTAGAATAGTAGCACCGTCATTTGTAATTGTAACGTCACCTAGGGAGTCCACTAGCATCTTGTCCATTCCACGTGGGCCAAGACTAGAATGAACGATTTCGGCAATCAGTTTTGCTGCTGCAATATTGTTTTTCTGGGCATCACGACCCTTGGTCTGTTGAGCACCGTCCTTTAGAATAACAACTGGTATACCACCAGAAGAAGACTGAATTGACATATTTGCAAGAGGTCGATTTTCCCTTATTATGTCTTATGAGATCAAAAGCCTTTACACTTGAAACAGATAATTTTCAACACTGTCGAACGATGTTTTTAAATTAGGAAAACTGGCGGGACTAGATATGTCTCGTTCTTCACCGCGATCATCTTACAATGAAGTACTTTCATTGCTAAAGACTCACAATCAGTGGTTTGCAAATTCAATTCCTCTAATTGCAAGTGAGAATGTCACAAGTCCGGCAGTCCGAGAGGCAACAATTTCAGACTTTGCCAACAGATATGCAGAAGGTTGGCCTGGTGAGCGAGTCTATGCAGGCTGTATCTACATTGATGAGGTAGAATTCAAGTGCATGGCACTTGCAAAAAAACTATTCAAGGCAGAATTTGTAGATGTAAGGCCAATTTCCGGTGTTGTTGCCAATCTAGCTATCTATTCAGCATTTACAAATCCAGGAGATACAATGCTTGCTCCTTCTATCCCATCTGGAGGTCACATATCACATGGAAAGAAAGAACATTCAGGTACTGCAGGTCTTGTCCATGGATTAGACATTGAGTTTTATCCGTTTGATGTAGAAGAGATGACAATTGATGTTGACAAGACAAAAGAAAAAGTCAGGGAACTTGAAAAAGCTGGAAAGATTCCTAAATTAGCAATGTTTGGAGGTTCTGTGTTCTTGTTCCCACACCCAGTTAAGGAACTTGCAGATTTTCTGAAAAGTTACAATATGTTTGTCAATTATGATGGTGCTCATGTTGCAGGCCTAATTGCAGGTGGACAGTTCCAAGATCCACTAAGAGAAGGTGCAGATGCAATGACAATGAGTACACACAAGACTTTGTTTGGTCCTCAGGGTGGAATGGTCTGCTCATTTGAAAAATATGGTGAAAGTATCAAAAAGGCCACATTCCCAGGAATGACCAGTAATCATCACTTGCACCACATGGCAGGAAAAGCTATTGCTTATGCAGAGATGTTAGAGTTTGGTAAAAAGTATGCAGTCCAAGTCATAAAGAATGCAAAGGCACTTGCAGAGGCCCTCAGCTCATTTGGTTTTTCAGTACTTGGTGAAAAACGAGGATTTACAAAATCTCATCAGATAGTTGTAAACGTACTTTCATTTGGCGACGGTGGATCAATTGAAGCAGATCTTGAAAAGGCAAACATTATCGTAAACAGACAGCTCATACCAGGAGATATCAAGGCAGGACGCAACTATTTCCATCCAGGTGGAATGAGACTTGGTGTTGCAGAACTCACACGACTTGGCATGAAAGAATCAGACATGAAACAAATAGCTGAATTTATCAAAAAAGTAGTGGTAGATAAAAAAGACAAGAAAAAAGTGGCATTAGAGGTAAAGAAATTTAGAAAAGACTTTCAAAAAGTCCGCTATTGTTTTGAAAGCAAGCATGGCGGTTACGATTACATCAAGATTCGCTAGGCAAAGTCTGTAAGAATAGACTGACTACTTTCTTCTTTACCAAATACTAGTTCTAGTTCATCCAAGAGAGAGAGCACACGTCCTCTAAGATAGGGTGTGATGGTATACTTGTTGAGCATTCTTCTTGCAAGCTTGAGATATTTTTGTACAGATGGCCTAGTCATGGTTTGAATTAGTTTATTGTCACATTCAAGACATTTTCCTATGAGAGGAACTCTCCTGTAACTTGCACCACATGCAGTACATCGAAAAGATTGGCCCGAATAGGCTCTGAGGTTACCCATGATATCAGGAAGAAGGTGAGTGGTCATTACCATTGATACCACCTCACTTGGGTCAACTGCATTTATGATATCTGCAGTTCTGATTTGCATGTCAAGCTTCTCAAGCAATGAACCAAGTGTAGAGTAGGCACTCCTTGATTTTGATGTGGTCAAAGTAGATGTAGAATGTGTAAAATCATGTCCAAGAAATTGTCTTTCTGTTTCTAATCTTGATTTTAGGATCTCAACGTCTTTGATCTCACTTGCCTTTTCCTTTCTAAGAGTAGATTCAAAGAATGAAAGTGGATATGCCTTTACAACCTCAAAGTTGTGAGCTTGTCTTTGCACCTCTTGAGGAATTACAATAGGCTGAACAAGCAATGGTGCATCCATCAATCCACCTATTCTATCAGACAAAAATAATCTTGAGAAATTAAGTAAACTGTCCATTAACAACATTATAGAATCTGCGTCACCGTCAGCATCACGCCTTTTTGCGGAATGCCATACTGCAGTTCCAAGACACACTTGGGTATTGGTGTATCCAATTATTCTGCCCACAATTCCTACAGATGTATGCGGTGCAAGACCAATGATAAGATGACCTACAAGATCATCAGTACTTTTTACATTGTAAAATGGTGGATGTCCAAATAGTTTTGCAAGCTCTCGGTCAATATATTGGCAAACAAAAACAAGACTATCTCCGCATTCTTTAGGAATTACTACATCTTGTACTCTGAGTTCAACAAGCTGATCAGAGTTTTCAAGTGGATTGCCGTTAGTATCACGAGTGTATCCAAGTTTGACTAGTTTTTCTGGTGTTGTGCCAATCCAAGAAGGTTTGAAGTGTGAGAGTGGGGCATTTGTTGTATCAAATCTAATTGTCCCATCCTTGAAGACATTAAGACCAAGACTTTGTCTTATCAGGCCCTTTTCAAGTGGCTCTGGTACTCTGTCTTGGTTTATGAGCTCCTTTACGCCCTTGAATGGCTCTTGTGCCCTAAATCCAGTCCTCTCTTGAGCAGCATATAGTAGATCTTTGAGGGGAAATGAGCGGTATGAGTGTGCATGTGTTCGTGATTTGCATTTTGCACAATAATCTGTTTCAAGCTCATCTCTGCATTTGTTACATATGAAAATCGTATTTGTTTTTGTATGACATTTAGGACATGCTATGCTAATGGAAGGTACGTTACAGTTTTTGCAGAATCTGTTGTATATGTTGCAGTAAAAGTTTGGTTGCTTGACTGCCTTGAGCAAATCACGGGACGCTCCACCTTTGTTTCC
>Ga0207140_1017_pt1 | contig 41775 bp, 34 predicted proteins | sample Alteio_BWMinHeat_4_FD_153528 | JGI IMG/M metagenome (GOLD analysis project Ga0207140, IMG submission 153528) | Enriched cells from forest soil in Barre Woods Harvard Forest LTER site, Petersham, Massachusetts, United States -... | ecosystem: Environmental > Terrestrial > Soil > Temperate forest >... | reverse complement strand
AGTATCATATAACATCACGACTGAATGAATAGGACGAACAAATTCTGACAGCCCTGATCCCCAACGCATGCGTTTAGAAATAGGTAAAGCAAGTAATGATTCTTCGATTAATGCAGGTAATAATTCATTAATCGTTTTACCTTGTATTTCCTGCTTAAAACCAACCCATTCACCTTGCTCTGTTTTAATCGTAATTAATTCTTTTGGTGTGACACCGCATGATCGCGCAAAACCTTCACAAGCAGCAGAAGGTTTGCCCGATGTATCAAAGGCGACAGATAAAGCAGGGCCTTTGCGTTCAATACATTGTGCTGTTTGTTGAGCAGCAAGTTGTTTAACTAACACAGCCAATCGGCGCGGTGTTGCAAAAAAAATAATATCTTCGAATGACAATCCAAGTTTATTCAATCGTTCTTTTATTTGTATGCCAAATGCTTCCGCCAATTTCAATAAAGATTTAGGCGGTAATTCTTCTGTTAATATTTCGACAAGAAAATCTTTTAACATAATGGAAACCCCAACGCTTCTCGCGCTTGATAATATCGTTCAGCAACTGCTTTAGCCAGTCTTCGTATTTTTAAAATATGATGTTGACGCTCAGTCACAGACAAAGCACGTCTTGCATCTAACAAATTAAAAGTATGTGATGCTTTCAACATCATTTCATACGCGGGCAAAGAAAGCCCTGCTTCAATTAAACGTTCGCTTTCTTTTTCGTAAAAATGAAAATGATCGAATAATGTTTTGATATCTGCTTTTTCAAAATTATAAACAGACATTTCCACTTCTAATTGTCGATAGACATCACCATAGGTGACAACACTTTGTGGTCCTTTACTCCACACTAAATCATAAATATTATCAATTTGTTGTAAGGACATCGCTAATCGTTCAAGACCATACGTAATTTCACCTGTCACTGGTTTGCAAGCTAAACCACCGACTTGTTGAAAATAAGTAAATTGTGTCACTTCCATGCCGTTTAACCACACTTCCCACCCCAAACCCCAGGCGCCTAATGTGGGAGATTCCCAATTATCTTCGACAAAACGAATATCATCCGTTGTTGTATCGACGCCTAATGTGCGCAATGATTCCAAATAAAGATCTTGGATATCAGAAGGAGAAGGCTTTAAGACGACTTGAAATTGATGATGCCGTTGCACACGATTGGGATTATCGCCATACCGACCGTCAGTTGGCCGTCTACTGGGTTGCACATAAGCCGCTCGCCAAGGTTCTGGGCCAATAGCGCCTAAAAAACTCGCAGTATGAAAAGTGCCAGCGCCAACTTCAAGATCAAGGGGCTGCATCAACACGCAACCTTGGCTCGCCCAAAAAGTTTGCAAAGTTAAAATAAGCCCTTGAAAAGTTTGGCTATCGTTTGCTTGTTTCATAAAACAATCATCCTTTCATTCGTCTTATGAGATGATATGCTATACCCCTAAACACGCATAGAGGATTTTGTCATGTCGTTAGACCTTCCTGCTTTTAATACAATCGAACCAGCCAATATTCGTAACGCCATACAGCAAATCATTACCCAACATCGTCAAAAAATTGAAACCTTGTTGGCCCAAACGCATTCATATACTTGGGATAATTTCATGCGGCCTTTAGAAAATTTAGGCGATGAATTAAACAAAACATGGTCGCCGATTTCACATTTGCATGCCGTTTGCGAATCAGATGCATTACGTAAAGCATACAATGAAACACTTCCTCTTTTAACCGAGTATCAAACTGAACAAGCGCAAAATGAACATTTATTTAATGCAACCAATCACATTAAAAATCATTCAGAATTTACGCGATTAAACCCTGCGCAACAAAAAATTATTCATAATGATTTACGTGATTTTAAATTAGCTGGCGTTCATTTAGCAGATAAAGAAAAAAAACGTTTCAGTGAATTACAACAAAAACTCAGTCAACTCTCGACAACGTTTGCAGAACACGTGTTAGATGCAACTCAAAGCTGGGTCTTGCATGTCACTGAAATTGAAAAATTAGCTGGTTTACCTCAACAATCATTAGATTTAGCCAAAGAACAAGCAAAAGAACGCGGATTATCAGGTTACATTATTACCTTAGATTTTCCTTCTTATTCCACTGCCATACGATTTTTAGATAACAGGGAATTACGCAAAACACTTTATGAAGCATACGGAACACGTGCTTCAGATCAAGGGCCCAACGCAAATCAATTTGACAATACGCCTATCATGAATGAATTACTTGCACTTCGTCATGAAATGGCATCACTCGTCGGGTTCCCAACCTTTGCGCACTATTCTCTTGCAACCAAAATGGCAAAAACGCCTGATGACGTTTTACATTTTTTAAATGATTTAGCAGCACGAAGTAAACCGCTTGCAGAAAAAGAATATCAAGAGGTCATCGCCTTTGCGAAAAAACAAGATCGTCTGGATACAGTTGAAGTATGGGATATTCCTTATTATTCAGAAAAATTACGTCAATCTACTTTTGCTTTTTCACAAGAAGATCTTCGTCCTTATTTTCCTATCAATAAAGTATTAACTGGTTTATTTTCTCTTGTGAATAAATTATATGGCTTGAGAATTACACAAGAAAAAAATATTAATGTTTGGCATCCTGATGTTTCATTTTTTTTAATTCATGATGAAAAAAATCAATTACGCGGCGGATTTTATATTGATTTATATGCACGGTCACACAAGCGAGATGGTGCGTGGATGGATGATTGTCGAACCAGAAGACGTTTGAATGATAAAGACGTGCAACATCCCGTTGCTTATTTAACCTGTAATTTTATGCCCCCGGTCAACAATCAACCCGCTTTATTAACACATGATGATGTACTCACTTTATTTCATGAATTCGGGCATTGTCTGCATCATTTACTGACGCAAGTGGACTATCCTTCCGTTGCTGGCACGAATGGTGTGCTATGGGATGCCGTCGAATTTCCGAGTCAATTCATGGAAAACTTTTGTTGGGAAAAAGAATCTTTAGATTTAATCGCCGCACATCATCAAACAAATGAACCTCTGCCAGATGATCTTTTTAAAAAAATGATCGATGCAAAACATTTTCAAACAGGATTGCAAATGATAAGACAAATTGAATTTTCATTATTTGATTTTCGTTTGCATCTTGAATACAAACCAAATACGCCTGATTTTGTTCAAGCTATTTTAAATCAAGTACGACAGGATGTTGCTGTGATTCATGTTCCCTCATTTAATCGATTTCAACATAGTTTTTCTCATATTTTTGCTGGCGGTTATGCCGCAGGCTATTACAGTTATAAATGGGCAGAAGTATTATCTTCAGATGCTTATGCCGCTTTTGAAGAAAATGGAATTTTTGATCACAAAACGGGATTATCATTCATGCACGATATTCTTGAAGTTGGCGGCGTGCCAGACCCCATGCAAGCGTTCATTGCTTTTCGAGGACGAGAACCGACGATTGATGCTTTATTGAGATTGAGCGGAGTAGTTTAAAATTCACTAGAAGGTTTTGAATAATGTTGGCTATCATTGAATCTTACCGTGCCGGGTTGTTCGCATCAAAATACTGGGTGCAAAATTTAATTGCCGGATTAATTGTTGGAGTCGTTGCGTTGCCTTTAGCGATGGCTTTTGCAATTGCTTCTGGTGTTAAGCCAGAACAAGGTCTTTACACAGCAATTATTGCAGCATTAATAGTGGGTGTTTTTGGTGGTAGTAGAGTACAAATCGCAGGCCCTACAGGTGCGTTCGTTGTTATTCTTGCTAATATCACTGCTCAATACGGTATTGATGGTTTACAGATAGCAACATTATTTGCAGGCTTTATTTTATTATTGATGGGTTTCCTCAGACTAGGAACGGTCATTAAATATATTCCAGCTCCAGTTATCGTCGGGTTTACCAGTGGTATCAGCGTTATTATTTTTATAGGTGAATGGAAAGATTTTTTTGGATTATCTGTTCATGTTCCTCTTAATGCACATTTTTATATAAAATTATTAGCGCTAATTAAAGCATTGCCCTATCTAGATTGGCCAACAGTAGGATTAGCTTGTTTAAGCCTTTCATTAGTATTAATGACACCAAAATTTCTAAAGCGTATTCCTGGGCCTTTGGTTGCGATGATTGTAGCTACAGTATGTCAATTAATTTTTCATCTCAAAAGTGTTGCAACGATCGGCAGCACATTTGGTGGCATTACACAAGCTCTACCTCGGTTTTATTTACCCAAAATCCAATTAGGACATGCTTTTAATTTAATTGGGCCCGCATTTACCATCGCATTGTTAGGGGCAATTGAATCACTTTTGTCTGCGACAGCCGCAGATAGTATGGCAGGCACACGCCATCATTCAAATCAAGAATTAATCGGACAAGGCCTAGCTAATATATTTTCACCGTTATTTGGCGGATTTGCCGCGACTGGTGCTATTGCCCGAACAGCGGCAAATATACGTAATGGTGGTAATAGCCCTCTTGCCGCTATTATACATTCTCTATTTTTGATTTTTGTTATAGTCTTATTAGCACCATTTGCATTTTATATTCCACTTTGTACTCTTGCAGCAATTCTTTTTGTTGTCGCATACAATATGAGCGACATACCTCATTTTATTCATATAATGAAACATGCACCGCATTATGATGTCCTTGTATTAATGACGACTTTTTTACTTACTATATTTACCGACCTAGTTGTTGCAGTTAATGTTGGTGTTATTCTTGCAATGCTATTGTTTGTACGCCGCATGAATCAATTTGTCGCTGTTGAGCAACTTAACCATGAAATACTTAAAAATGAGCTAGCTGATATTACTTTATCAAAAGACACGCTTGTTTTTTCTATTAAAGGGCCTTTCTTTTTCGCTGCAGCAGAAAAATTAGAACGGGCCCTTGAGACAACACATCCTAATCCAAAAAATATTATCTTTCGACTAAAGGATGTACCTTTTATGGATGTCACCGGATTACAAACATTTGCCGGAATAATTGATCAATTTCACAAACGTCATGTTAATGTTTATCTTTGTGAAGCTATTTCTAATGTTAAAACAAAGCTAATAAATGTGGGCGTTATGCCTTTGATAAAAGAGGAGCGTATCTTTCCCACTTTGGCAGACACAATTAAAAATACTTTAACCACAGTTTAGAACTAAGCAAGCCCTGAAGTAAGAATGATGACAAACCGCCTCAGCCTCGCCATAATAACTGTCCTTTAGCTATTCTCATACATGGGAGAATTGTCATGGACAGAAACACATCGACTCACCACCCTAAAGTATTGCCTTTTTTATTTCTCACTGAAATGTGGGAACGCTTTGGTTTTTATGTCGTACAAGGGTTACTCGTTTTATACATGACAGAACATTTTGGTTTTTCAGATGTAGTCAGTGATACGATCTCTGGCACCTTCATGGGATTAGTTTATATTTCACCTTTTGTTGGCGGATATTTAGCTGACAAAGTACTCGGATTTAAAGTCTCTATTTTATGGGGCGGTCTTTTTTTAGTGCTAGGTTATGCTTTACTCGCTTTTTCTTCCACCACCGCCTTGTTTTATCCTTCTCTCGCCGTCATTATTTGCGGAAACGGCTTATTCAAACCTAATATTTCTAGTTTATTAGGCACACAATACGCCCCCCATGATCCCCGTCGAGATTCAGGTTTTACTATTTTTTATATTGGCATCAATTTGGGTTCTGCCTTATCAGGCGCTTCTGGCTATATCAAATCTTTATACGGTTGGAATGTAACGTTTTCGTTAGCCAGCATAGGCATGATCATTGGCGTATTTGCTTTTTTATCTGGTGCGAAACATCTGCATGGTTTAAAACCTTTTCCACCAAAACGTCGTCCTTTTATTTTTCGTTTCTTATTTTATTGTTTACTGATCATTGCAGGATTAAGTTTTTTATTAAAAATGCATGCGGTCGCTAATTATCTTTTACCTGGTACCGGTATTATTTTGTTAATCTTCCTGACAGGATTGACATTGATGCAAACACCTGAGTATCGAAAACGCATGATCTTGCTTAATATACTCATTATTTCTTCTATCGTGTTCTGGACTTTATTTTTGCAAATTTTTATCTCTGCGAATTTATTTGTAGAGCGATTAGTTGAAAAGAATTTATTTGGCATACCCTTAACAACTACTGTGTTTTACGCATCTGAAGCTGTCTTTATTATTTTACTTGGACCATTTTTTGCTTGGTCATGGGATGCATTAGGGCGTAACAGAATGAATCCTTCTCCCATCACTAAATTTACACTGGGCATTTTCTTTGCTGGTTTAGCCTTTGTCATATTAAGTATCAGTACGTCCTTTATCAATGACAGTGGATTAATTAATCCCCTTTGGGTATTTTTTGCTTACTTAGTCATTACAATAGGTGAGTTATTGTTATCCCCCATTGGATTATCTGCTATCACACAATTAGCACCACCTCATTTAACAGGCATGATGATGGGAATTTGGTTTGTTGCAACCGGTTTTGGTGGTATCTTTGCTGGCATGTTAGCAAAAATGGCAAGTATTCCTGAAGCAATACAAACAAATGCAGAAAAATTGAGTATTTATCAAGATGCTTTTTTAAATTATGCGTATCTCGCTTTTGTTGTTGCTATTTTTCTATTCTTTTTACATATCACATTTAAAAAATGGTTGAGGGAATAAGAGATGTCTGAATATGGTTTAAATGAAATTCGCGGCGGCATGAAACTCATTATTGATAACGATCCTTGCGTTGTCGTCGATAATGAATTTGTCAAACCAGGAAAAGGCCAAGCATTTAATCGCTTACGTTATCGCAATTTAAAAACGGGACGCGTGATTGAAAGAACTTATAAATCGGGTGACAGTATTCCTGCTGCCGATGTTATCGAAATCGATGCACAATATCTTTATGGCGACGGCACCACTTGGAACTTCATGGCAACAGAAACCTATGAACAATATGCCTTACATGAAGCTGAAGTATCCGATGCTAAACTCTGGTTAAAAGAACAATGTGAATGCAAATTAACCTTATGGAATGGCGCGCCTATTTTGGTCGTTCCACCTATTTTTGTTAATTTGAAAATTGTAGAAACTGATCCTGGCGTGAAAGGAGATACTGCCGGCGGCGGAGGCAAACCAGCAAAATTAGAAAGCGGCGCAATTGTTCGTATCCCTTTATTTATTCAAGAAGGCGAAGTCATCAAAGTCGATACGCGCACAGGTGAATATGTTTCTCGCGCGAAGGAGTAACATTGAATCCTTGGCAACCCTCTGCGTCTTTATCACACTTAAAAATCCGTGCGCGAATTTTAAAACAAATTCGCGATTTTTTTAATGCGCGTGGTGTTTTGGAAGTAGAAACACCACTGATGTGTCATACGTCTGTGACGGATCCCTTTATTGAAAGTATTCCTGCTTTATTTAAAGCACATCCTCATGAAAAAGAATTACGTTATTATTTACAAACTTCACCAGAATATGCCATGAAACGTTTACTCGCTGCGGGGTGTGGCGCCATTTATCAAATCACAAAATCATTTAGACAAGGTGAAGTGGGACGATTGCATAATCCAGAATTTACGATGATAGAGTGGTATCAACCTGGCTTTGATCATCATGCCTTAATGAATGAAATGGATGAATTACTGCAATTAATATTAGAAACGCCTCGCGCAAAACGCTTAAGTTATGCCGATATGTTTCAAACGTATTTAATGATTGATGTGAATACCGCAAGTATCGATGATTTAAAAACATGTGCCCTAAAAGAAAATATTCAATTAGCTGGTGATTTATATAATCGTGACAGTTGGTTAATTTTTCTGATGACACATCTCATCGAACCGCGTTTTGATCATACTCAACCTTTTTTTATTTATGATTTCCCTGTTTCTCAAGCTGCACTCGCACGCATTCAACCTGGCCATCCGCCCACCGCGGCGCGTTTTGAAGTATATTTTCGTGGTATTGAATTAGCCAATGGATTTTATGAATTACAAGATGCGCACGAACAACGTAAACGATTTGAGAATAATTTAGAAGAAAGAAAAGCCTTAGGTCTTAATACCTTACCAATAGATGAGTTATTTTTAGACGCATTAATGCATGGATTACCCGATTGTTCAGGCGTTGCATTGGGGTTAGATCGACTCGTCATGTTGGCTACAAAATGCACAAATATTGCTGATATTTTGAGCTTTGACTTTTCACGTGTGTGATACAATTAAGCTAATCTGTGAATTTTTCTTGCTTTTATGTGAATATAATGGTCATATAGCGGTAGCAGAATCGAAATATCAGCACAATCCCGCGCTGTACCGATAAAACTCAAAAATAACGAGGAAGATAATCGTGTCATTTCCTAGCTTTAATTTAGCCCCCCCCATTTATCAAGCGTTAAACTTATGTGGTTATGAAAACCCAACGCCCGTTCAATCGCTTTCTATTCCAAAAATATTAAACCATCATGACGTGGTTGTATCCGCGCAAACAGGAACAGGCAAAACGGCAGCTTTTGTTTTACCTGCTTTAGATTTATTAAGCAAACAACCTCCCTGTCCTGGCAAAAAACCACTTATTTTAATCTTGACGCCAACGCGTGAACTCGCTACACAAATTACAAAATCTGCACGAAATTATGGGAAATATCTTCGTTTTAGTATAGCAAATCTCGTTGGCGGCATGCCTTATGGCGGTCAAATAAAAGATTTAATGCGCGGTGCAGATATCATTATTGCAACACCAGGTCGCTTATTGGATCACATCGAACAAAAACGCGTCGATTTATCTGGCATCAGCATGCTGATATTAGATGAAGCAGATCGCATGTTAGATATGGGTTTTATTGATGAAGTAAAATATATTGCAAAACTCACCCCTCAACATCGTCAAACCTTATTATTTAGCGCAACGATTGATAATAAATTAACAAAAATAATCTCTCAACTCCTAAAAAATCCTGTGCGAATTGATGTATCAAGTGAAAAAATAGCGCCCTCTAAAATCAAACAAGAAATGTATAAGACTAATAATTTGCAGCATAAATCCCGTATGTTAAAACATATCTTGAATGATGCCGCCATTTATAAAGCCATTGTGTTTTCTGCTACAAAAATAAATGCAGACAAACTCGCCGCACAATTGCAAGATGATGGCTTTGCTGCTGCTCCCTTACATGGTGATTTGCGGCAAAACGTGCGTAATCGAACGATTGAGCAATTCCGTTCTGGTAAAATTCAATTTTTAGTTGCAACGGATGTGGCTGCACGCGGCATTGATATTCAAGATATTACACATGTCATCAATTACGATTTACCCAAATTTTGTGAAGATTACGTACATCGTATTGGACGCACGGGACGTGCAGGCAAAGCAGGTACGGCTATTTCATTTGTTTTACCAACTGATGTGCGACATTTACAACGTATAGAAAAATATATCGGACAACGCATTCATTTGATTCATTCTCCTGAAATGGGAAGTGGAGGAAGTGGAGGAAGTGGGAGCGATGGAAAAGAATGGAATCAAGCAGAAAAAAATCCTCGAAAAAACCCGAGGAATGATAGGAGTAAAAATAAAAATAGAAATAGAAATGGAAATGGAAACGATAAAAATAAGCATGAAGGTAGTGAGAATAAGCCATTTAAATTCAAAGGTAAAAAAAATAATAGTAAATATGCTAAAAGTAATCACAATAATCAGGAAAATCAGGGTAGTAAAGATAATAAGGGTGATAAAAGTTATAAGAGTAATAAGGAAAATCAGGGTAATAAAAGTTATAGAAGTAACAAGGAAAATGAGAGCAATAAAAGTTATAGAAGTAATAAAGAAAATGAGAGCAATAAAAGTTATAAGAGTAGTAAGAGTAATATAAATAAAAATAAATATCGAAAAAAAACTTATATGAATGATAACTCAGGAAACAAAAAACGCGGTTAATCTATTTAGAGGTCTCCATCCGAGTAGGGCCAGGTGGATTAATCTTTGTAAAAAAATAAGTCTGGTATCAAGAGTCTATGAATATCAGCACGGCCCGCGCAACGGTACAATCTCTTCAAAGAAAATCCTAGAATCGTAACTTCGATTAAGCAACAATGATACGGGCCTTATATTCTTCGATACAGTAATGACTTATTTTTTTAAAAGATTAAATCCACCTGCCCTGTCTTCTTCCGCTGATAATTAAAACAAAAGCAAAAACTTACCTCCCCTCCCTAACCCTCCCCTCCAGCAAAAAAACGCTGGAGGGGAGGGAACAGTTTTGTTTATGCTCCTCGCAACGACAAACTTGATTCGTGCAACAACATCACAAAATATTATTCTTATCTCTATTTTTATAAAATACCTTTTTCAAAGACGGCTATCTTTAGATTTAACTATACCTTTTGCTTTTTCTTTTTGCTTTTTCTTTTTGCTTTTTCTTTTTGCTTTTTCTTTTTGCTTTTTCTTTTTGCTTTTTCTTTTTGCTTTTGTTTTAATTATCAGCGAAAGAAGATAGGGCAGGTGGATTTAATCTTTTAAAAAAATAAGTCATTACTGTATCGAAGAATATAAGGCCCGTATCATTGTTGCTTAATCGAAGTTACGATTCTAGAATTTTATTTGAAGAAATTGTACCGTTGCGCGGGCCGTACTGATATTCATAGACTCTTGATACCAGACTTATTTTTTTACAAAGATTAATCCACCTGGCCCTACTCGGAAAAATTAATCCACCTGGCCCTACTCGGAAAAATTAATCCACCGGCCCCTACTCGGAAAAATTAATCCACCTGGCCCCTACTCGAATTAAAACCTCGCCACAACAAAAATCTTAATTAGTAACTACTAATTATCTTAAATGTCTATACCTAAAATATTTAATCAAAATTTTCCTAGCAAAAAAATTTAAATTTGCAATATCGCAATAATATTCAAGCCAATTGATAATACCTCTCTCTTCCCATTTATTTCTATCTTCCCCATACAAAAAAAGATGTTTCAAATTTCTATAGCGTTGATATAACGATAACGATCTTCTTTGTATTTTCACATCTGCAATATCGACTAATGCAAATTTTTTTTCACCTTGACATAACAAATTAGATAAATGAATCGCGCGAAATAAAACACCTTTTTCATGTAATATTTTAACATAACCAATCACGTCATAAAGAATATCTGAATTTCCTTCATGAACAAGCAAACAAACATCTTCACCAGGTAATTTTTCATAAGAAAGCATATGTATTTTTGTACGCTCACAAAAATAAAATGATTTGATCAATGGCACATTAAATGCGAGTCGAGATAATTGATGCGCGTTTTTACGAAAACGTTCGGCATAAGGATAATACATCGTAGATGACAATCGATTTTTAGGATAAAAAATTTTAATGATTTCTCCCGCTTTTGTTTCAATCACTTTAGGCCCGTGCCGACATGATCGAATCAGAAATGATCCTTCTTGATGGTTCTCTAAAAATATAGGGAGAGTGGCCATGATAAATCCTTTCAATCCTGTCCATTTCATTTATTCTAACAAAACAATCATCATTTACAATCAAACTTTTATTCTTTATCATGCTTCTTTTTAAGGAAAATCATCATGTCAGCCATGGATAAGATCACCCCCTTCTCACAATATACTTACGAAATATGTAAATCGAGATTTAGTAGTGAAAAAGCAGCGCAAATTTATAGTCAACGACATCTCTTTAGCAAAAAAAACAAACGTGAACAAAACTGTATTCGTCAAGCACTCGCAAGCACATCTAAACAATCACTTATTTTAGATTTACCTTGTGGCACGGGCAGAATTTCTTACTTTCTTTATGAATTAGGTTTTCGTGTAACTGGCGCTGATTATTCTGTTCACATGATTGAAGAAGCTAATAAACAATTACATGTGTCTGATATTTCATTTGAACAACAAGACATTATGTCAATCCGTCATCCTGATCATACTTTTCAAGCGGCGGTGTGTAATCGACTGTTTCATCATTATCCTGCTGCTGAAACACGTCGTGCTGCATTAAAAGAATTAATGCGCGTCACTGATGGGCCGATTATTGTTTCATTCTTTAATAGTTTGTCGTTATCTGCTTGCTTTAGCAAAGTGAAAAATTTTCTCAAAAATAAAAAACCGATTGATAGAGTACCAATTTCTTTTTATACGTTTAAAAAAGATATTGAAGCTTGTGGATTGAAAATTGATGGGAGTTATTATTGTCGATTTGGGATTTCGCCACAGACTTATTTAAAGTTAGTGAAAAAATAATGCATCCTTCGAGACGCGCACTACGTGCGCTCCTCAGGACGAGCGTTTATCATTCTGAACAGATTGTCATCCTGAACGTAGCGAAGGATCGCTAAAATACGACATGGTACTTGCTTAGTGATCCTTCGCTACGCTCAGGATGACAACCTCATAAACATACACTTCATCTTCTATACTGCGTCAACGCCGTTGCAATCTTATCTTCCAGCGCGCGATAACGCCAAGCTAACCCTTTGCTCCCATTAATCATAATGACAAAAGCCAATGGTTCTTGATCTGCGGTAACAACATAACCTGCTAAACTAATCACGCCAGAAATAGTTCCTGTTTTTGCACGCACTTTGTGCGCAATATTTCCCATACGATTTTTAAGCGTGCCATCAATACCGGCTATCGGCAATGCATTCACAAAATCATCATTTGTAGAATGATGAAAAGCATAATTCAATACTTGCATCATTTGTACTGGCGTCGTTAAGTTAGCAGGCGATATACCCGACCCATCCAATACTCTCAATCCACGCGTATCCAAGCCCATTCGTTGAGATAAAATCTTAGGAACAGCATAACTCCCCCCTGACCAGCTACCCGGACGATGATTATATAATTGACTCATCTTTTTAAATAATGTCTCTGCAATCACGTTATCTGATTTTTTCATCATATCGCTAATTAATTCGCGTAAAGGCTTTGAATTATGACTCGTGATAAAAGTCAAATGACGTGGTGCAACACCTGATAAGACTATTCCCTGCACATTAACGGATGATTGCTTCAACAAATTAGTAAATAAGGCGCGATTATAAGCAGGAATATTATCGACAACATAATTCAATCCCCACACATATCGTCCGGTTGGCATACATCCTTCTAAATTAATAGAGCCTGCTTCACCTGTTGATAAACGTAAAGAACAATTTCGCGTTTTTTTTGTTTTAGTGACCACCGCATTATGAATAGTCGGATAAAAATATTTATCTGATCGAACAATATGCGCTGATTGTCCTACTGCAGAAGGAGAAATCGCAAATGTTAAACAATTATGATTGATGATACTGCCGCTAATAGGTGCGCCATAACAATATTTTCTATCTTTCCAATCCCAACCAGGACCATAATAATCGTTATCATAAGCAGTATAATCAATATAAACATTACCTGTAATCGTACGAATTTGATAACTATTCAGTGACGACAATAATGCTTGTAAATCAGCATACGTCAGTGAAGGATCCCCGCTTAACATAATATAAAGATTGCCATTCAAGACACCATTTTTTAAAGATTTTGCATCCGTGAGTAATTGTGTTGAAAAACGATATTCAGGACCAAGATATAATAAAGAAGCTTCAGCGATAAATATTTTTAGTGTACTCGCAGGAATAAAAGAATGATAAGCATTACGCATGTAAAGCGTATCATGTTGTGTCATGGATTTGACATAAACAGCGATGGCTGCATTGCTTGCCTTACTATTGTTGATAAGGCCATTAATTTCATCAATCAATTGGGCATCGCCATAGATTGGCGCACGACTTTTATTGCTGATAAATTTACCAGTGTGTTTCTTTGCGGTTTTTTTTCGCCCAGAAATAACGTGACGCGAGTGGACCGTTCGTGTTTTATGCTTCACTTTATGTTTGTGTTTTGTCGTGGCCCAACTCGGACCACAAAAACAAAGCGTCATGCCCAGTAAAAATACATAAAAAAATAATCTCATTCAATCTCCATCCAAGACACTTCACCATGTTATAATATAACCTGATTCTCAACTTTTTTTAATGGGTCGCTATGTTAAACATAAAAGCAATTTTTGGTCTCCTCTATTATACGAGCAAATTAGATGAATTTCTCGCTCAATATGACCGACATCATCCAACTTTATCGATTTCTCAACGTAAAGAAATCGCTAAATATGCCAAGATAGGTACCTTAAGAGACAATCCACTATTATCTGATAGGAACATATTTTAATGAAGCGTTTACTTAACAGTGTTCTCCCCTTTATTTTAATTGGTATTGCCATCGTTGCTTTTGCCTTTGGTATTATGTTACTCGCTTATCTTTTCTTTTTCGGTGCGATCATAGGATTTATTTTGTTTATATTCCATTGGCTCAAGCAAAAATTTTTTCCACCTAAAGCAGTAAGCCACCCTGAAAAAAAAGCTGGTCGTATTATTGATTCCGATGAGTGGAGAAAGTTATAAGGAGTTTGGCATGAAGCCTGTATCCTGGCAAAAACAATTACACAACAAATTAATCAAACAACAGGGAAAGGAAAAAGGTAACTCACTCAACAAAAAATATGCGCAAGCGTTTTCTCACAGTTATTGCGACGATTACACCCCCGATATTGCAATAGAAGATATTAATTACGCAGAAACACTGTCAGCCAATTCCACTATTGCCATAAATTTATATGCTGGAAAAGATGGCTTGTTGCATTTTCGTTTATTTCAATGGCAACAATCTATTCCACTCTCCAATATTTTACCCATGCTCGAAAATCTCGATTTACGTGTTGAGAATGAACGTCCGCACAAAATAACTTTAAAAAAAATAACTATCTGGATCAGTGATTTCACTGTCACCTATTCACGCGCCAAATTAATCATCAAAGATATTAAAACATTATTTCAAGATGCATTTTCACATCTTTATTTTGGCTTACTTGAAAATGACGGATTTAATAAATTAGTATTAAGTGCCTCGCTCTCATGGCAAGAAATAATTATTTTACGAACTTATGCAAAATACCTTCGTCAAATCAGATTTCGATTCAGCCAAGCCTATATTGAAAAAGCACTGATCAATCACGCTGCGATCAGTAAGGATTTAATTGAATATTTTATTGCTCGTCACAATCCTAAAACAATTAAACAATCAAAAAATGAAATCGATAAAATTGAAAAGCGAATTTTGTCTGCCTTAGATAAAGTGACCAGCCTTGATGAAGATCGCATTATTCGTCGACTATTAGATTTGATAAAAGCAACGCTGCGTACAAATTATTTTCAATTAACAAAAGATAAAAAACAAAAAGATTATCTTGCCATTAAACTCAATTCTCGCATTATTCCTGAAATACCTTTGCCAACTCCTTTATATGAAATATTTGTTTATTCTGCGCATTTCGAAGCAATCCATTTACGTAATACAAAAGTCGCGCGCGGCGGATTACGCTGGTCAGATCGTCCGGAAGATTTTCGTACTGAAATATTGGGCTTAATGAAAGCACAAGTCGTCAAAAATGCTGTGATTGTTCCTTCAGGATCAAAGGGTGGTTTTGTTGTAAAAACACAAAGCGCAACGGGGATCCAGTGCTACCAAACTTTTATCTCAGGATTGTTAGATTTAACCGATAATATTATAAAAAATCGTTGTATTGAACCACATGATGTTGTTTGTTACGACAAAGACGATCCTTATCTTGTTGTGGCTGCCGATAAAGGTACAGCAACGTTTTCTGATATTGCAAATGATATTTCTGCGCAATATCAATTTTGGTTAGAAGATGCCTTTGCATCAGGCGGATCAGCTGGTTACGATCACAAAAAAATTGGAATTACAGCGCGCGGCGCGTGGGAATCCGCTAAACGTCATTTTCGTGAATTAAATATTGATGCAGAAAAAACACCTATTACTGTCATTGGTGTTGGTGATATGAGTGGTGATGTGTTTGGTAATGGTATGATTTATTCTAAGCGCATTAAATTGCTTGCTGCATTTGATCATAGAGATATTTTTCTTGATCCCGATCCTCATCCTGAACACTCTTTTAAAGAACGAACCAGATTATTTAAACTGCCTGTTTCTTCTTGGGAAAATTATAATCCTAACCTTATTTCTAAAGGCGGCGGCGTGTTTACACGCAGTCTCAAAACAATTCCCTTATCTCCACAAATCAAAAAAGCATTAGCCATTGAAGAAGATTCGCTTGCCCCTAATGAATTAATTCGCGCGATATTAAAATCACCCGTCGATTTATTTTTTAATGGCGGCATTGGTACTTATGTTAAATCAACACGTGAAAATAATACGGATGTCGGCGATCGAGCTAATGATTATTGTCGTATCAATGGCAATGAATTACGATGTAAAATTGTTGTCGAAGGCGGTAATCTTGGTTTTACACAATTAGGTCGTATTGAATATGCTTTAAACGGTGGATTAATCAATACAGATTTTATCGATAATTCTGCTGGCGTTGATTGCTCAGATCATGAAGTCAATTTAAAAATATTACTTGATAAACAAGAAGAACAAGGCAAATTAACACGTAAAAAACGAAATATTTTACTAGCTTCATTAACTGATGAAGTCGCAGCACTTGTATTAAATGACAATTATGAACAAGCGCTAGTCATGAGTATTGCAGCAGAATCTTCGCATCGTATTATTGGTTTGCAAACAAATTATTTAAAAGAATTAGAAACACTAGGCATATTAAATCGTGAAGTAGAATTTATTCCAGATGAAAGAGAATTAGTTGAAAGAAAAGCAGCTGGTATTGGACTCACGAGACCTGAACTCGCTGTCTTGCTCGCTTACACAAAAATCCATATCAAACATGAAATTTTAAAATCTGATCTGCCAGAAAATCCTTATTTTTCACACATTGTTGAAACAGCGTTCCCCCCCGCTGTGAGAAAAAAATATCATAAAGCAATGCATGAACATCGCTTAAAACGCGATATTATTGCAACACAACTCAGTAATTTTGTTGTGAATAATATGGGAATTACATTTGTTTATCGATTACAAATGGAAACAGGCGCTAGTGTAGCAGATATTATTCGCGCTTATACAATCTCTAATAACATTTTTGCGATAAAAGAATTACAAAAATTAATTCATTCTTTAACGTTTAAAATTCCCATGGCAGAACAATACGGTATGTTGTTTAATTTACGAGGATTACTAAATCTTTCTTCACGATGGTTTTTACATGGGAATTATTTAAAGCAAGATTTGGAAGAAGTCATCAAGCATTTTTCTACACGAATTGAAATACTTGAGAAAATTATACCCGATTTAATGAGCGGTCAAACACATCAATATTTAAATACATTAATTGAAAATTTTGTTCATGTCGGATTACCACAAGAAGCTGCAAAACGAATCGCGGGTTACCGCGCCATTTATGCAGCATTAAATGTGATTCAAGTGGCGACAACACATCATTATGATTTAGTCGATACGGCTAAGGTTTATTTTCTCGGTGGAGAACGAATGAATTTAGTTTGGTTCCGAGATCATTTGACGAAAGACACCAGTGAAGGGCATTGGAATGCGCTCGCTCGTTTAACGATACGTGATGAATTAGATATTTCACAACGTAACTTGACCGTTGCCATCATGAAGGAAGGTAAAAAACATACTGATCCAAATAGATTGATGGATGCTTGGTTTAAAGAAAATAAACATGCCATCCATCGTTGGGAAAAAATATTGGCGATGTTGCACAGCAGCTCGAATGTCGATTACACCATGTTTTTTATTGCGATACGTGAACTGTCAGCGGTGATTACAACCTGTCAGTAAATTAGCAGTTGTCATCCTGAGTATAAGGCTGTCATCCTGAGCGTAGCGAAGGATCACTAAAATGCACTTATAATGTTTGTTAGTGATCCTTCGCTGCGCTCAGGATGACAGCCTTATACTCAGGATGACAGCATCACTTCTTTTTCTGTCAGCACACCATCCAACACAACATCCCACGAATCAACAGGAATATTATCCGTCTGTTGACTCGCATATCCTAATCCAATCATCCATATTTTTTTCTTTTCATTTTTTAAAAATTCAAATGTGCGATCATAATAACCACCGCCCGTTCCTAGTCGATGTCCATGAACATCAAACGCAAGTAAAGGCATAATGACGAGATCTAATTGTCCCGCATCAACAATTTGATGCTGATCCATTGGTTCAAGAATGCCATATTGATTTAATTTTAATTCATCTTCTTTATCATATCGTCCAAACAATAATTTTTTATTTAAAACAATAGGCAAATAACATATTTTATTCGTTTGCCAAATAGTCGAGATAAGAGAACGCGTATCGAATTCTTCGTCCAAAGGTAAGTAACAAGCAATATGTTGGCTGGTCTTAAAAAAAGATTGCGTAGAAATTAATTCAGCTGCCTGTTTAGCTGCTGCTTCACGATTTTCAGAGGAAACACGCGCACGAATTTCACGAAAATAAGCCCTGAGTTCTTTTTTATTCATCGGTATAAATTAATTCTGCCTGTGCAGTGGCTTGTAATACCGAATCGACTTTACCTTGTAATTGTGCAATGCGGTGATTAATTTTTTGGATGAAACTCTCTTTTTGTTGATCGACTTGCAAATATTCATACGTCATATTTAACGCAGTAATAATCGCGATACGTTCCAAATTAATGGCTTTACCTGAGTCTTGCACTTCTGCCATTTTCCCACTGAGATAGTGGGCCGCTTGCTGTAAAGATTGTAATTCACTTTCGGGACAACGAATCGCATAGTGTTTGCCCAAAATTTCAACTGAAGTATTAATCAATTTTGAATGATTCATGGTATTTGCTCTATAGATTTAAGACGGGCAACCAAGGTTTTGATTTGGGAAATCGCTTTTTCCCTTCTCAGCAATAAAGCTTCCTTTTCCTTGTTTAACAAGGAGTTACGTCTGTTCAACTCGAAATGAGCATGTTTTAACTTATCGTGTTGATCAGTTAATTCGCGAATTTTATGTTCTAAACGTTCTAACAATTCTTCCATGACAGGACCTTACAGGGTATATTGTGTGACCGTGCGATTATAATATACACTGCTAGTCCGGATATTTCATCATGATCATGAATATAACTGACCAACAAGCATGGCAAGCGCTTGCCCAGCATCAAAAAAAAATAGCCTCACACCATATGCGAGATTGGTTTTCACAAAATGAAAATCGTCTTTCACAATTTAGCTTACAAGTTCATGATCTCTTTTTCGATTATTCGCGCAACCGCATCACCACTGAAACCTTATCCTTATTGATGGCTTTGGCAGAGTCTGTCGATATCCCAAATAAAATTGAACATCTCATGAATGGGATGAATGTAAATGTCAGTGAAAATCGTCCTGCTTTACATACGGCATTGCGTGATAAACAACATACCGCCATTTATGTACAAGACAAAAATATTGCGCTTGATATTGCAAGAGAACGCGAAAGACTGTGTGATGTTGTTCATCAAATTCATACAGGAACGTGGAAAGGAGCAACGGGAAAGCCAATTAAATCGATTATTAATATTGGTATTGGCGGCTCACACACAGGCGCAATGATGACTATCCATGCGCTACGCGAGTATGCCATTACAGATCTCAAATTTTATTTTTTATCGCGTATCGATGAATCACATGTGAATGAGATTTTAAATGCCATCGATGCTGAAACAAGCTTATTTATTATTTCATCCAAATCATTTACCACCTTAGAAACACGGACCAATACAGAAACTGTATTGAGTTGGATGAAGTCCAAATTACCCTCTGATTTTTTATCTCATCATATGATCGCGGTTACTGCTGCCGTTGATAAAGCATTAACGATGGGAATACCTCAGCAGCATATTTTTCCGATTTGGGATTGGGTTGGTGGACGTTATTCCATTTGGTCTGCTGTTGGATTGCCATTAATGCTCATGATGGGGAATGATCACTTTAATGATTTTCTTCAAGGGGCATATGAAATAGATCAACATGCAAAAACAGCGGATATGACGCAAAATATGCCGGTTTTAATGGCATTACTTTCCATTTGGTATAGAAATTTTTTTCATACGCAATCACAAGCCATTATTCCATATTCTTATCGACTGCGTTATCTCGTGCCATATTTACAACAAGCAGAAATGGAAAGTAATGGCAAACAAATTCATGTGACAGGAGAAACTCTTTCTTATGCAACAAGTCCTGTTATTTTTGGAGAAGAAGGTTGTTTGGGCCAACATACTTATCATCAATTATTACATCAAGGACAAGCTTTAATTCCTGTCGATTTTATTTTAGTCGGTGATACAAATAATACGCTTTTATTAGCTTCTGGATTAAGCCAAGCAGAAGCCTTAATGCGCGGAAAAACGATAGAAGAAGCATTTGAAACTCTATTATCTCAAGGTGTTGATCAGCATCAAGCAAAAGCATTGGCTTTACATCAAATGGTTCCGGGTAATAAACCCAGTAATATTATTTACCTCAAACAAATCACACCAAAAAATTTGGGTGCGCTCATCGCACTTTATGAACATAAAATTTTTGTGGAGAGTGTCATTTGGGGAATTAATCCCTTTGATCAATGGGGCGTCGAATTGGGTAAACAATTGCTGCCTGATATATTGTCCCGCGCAAAAAAATATCCTAAGGAAATATGATGAAGCGTTTTATTTTATTGTTATTGATTATATCAAGTTGTATCTTTGTTTCAGCTTGCGGACAATATGGTAAATTGTATTTACCCAAGGCGCAAACCACGCATGAATAAAATTTACTTCACGAAAATGCATGGATTAGGCAATGATTTTGTTGTCATACATTCAGATAATTTACCTCATCTGCCGGTTTCAACATTAGCAGACCGCCATCAAGGAATTGGTTTCGATCAATTATTAGTAATAGAACCTTCTTCTCGCGCCGATTTTTTTTGCCGTATTTTTAATGCTGATGGCAGCGAAGCAGAACAATGTGGAAATGGATTGCGATGCGTAGCGCGTTATTTATATGAACATCATTTATCAAAAAAAGAATTCAGCCTTGAAACAAAAGCAGGTGTTTATCCTATTAAAATAGAAAATTTCGACAAAATAAGTGTTGGGATGGGCGTACCTCGTATACAACATCCTACTTTTCATTTACATCTACCGCATCATACTAGTCCCATTGAAATAACCGTGCTCGATGTTGGAAATCCACATGCCATTATTCGTGTGAATGAATTAAATCCCTCACAAACACGGGCATTAGGTGAAATGATTGCTACGCATACTGATTTTCCGAATGGTATCAATGTTGGATTCATGCAAATTAAAAATAAGCATCACATTGCGCTTCGCACATATGAACGAGGGACAGGTGAAACGTTGGCTTGCGGTAGTAATGCTTGTGCTGCTGTTGCTGCAGGAATGACACAGCACGGATTGAAATCTCCCGTCTCTGTCGAATATTGTTATGGCTCACTTGAAATTGCATGGGATGGTGATGCACAACCCATTCACTTAACTGGCCCCGCTGTACATGTATTCTCGGGGGAAATATCTATTTAAATAATCGGCACGAGTGAAACTAGTCTCTTCACGCCATTTTTTTCTAATACCACACCTGATTTATCAATCGAAACAACGATAGAATCATCTGCAGGCAGGATATCACCTGTTTTCACGCTATAAAGACTGCCTTGATATCCTAAGACAGCTCCCCATTTATGCTGCAATAATGAAACGGAAATAACAGTATATCTCGCTTCATTGGGCACTAAACCACCTTGCCCCCCTTGTTGTTGTGGCTGTCCAGCGCTTGCCCCGCCTGATGAAACAAGATTTTGTGCGTAAGTGGCGACATTGGCTGTAGGCCCAGATGGCGCCAGCATATCAACAATATTTTTTTGTGCGGAAACCGTGTCTTGTCTTGCTTTCATAATATCGCGCTGATTAGTGGCAATATCTTTTTGTATTTTTAACATTTGTAATTCATTCAATGCAGCAATATATTTTGCCTGTGTTTCTTGTTGCAATTGCAGTAATTGTGCTTCTACTGCTGTCAACTGAGTTGGTTTGGGCAAAGTCGCTACTTGTTGTGGCGGGGGCGCAGCGGATGCCTGTCCATTCGGTGCATTTTTATTGGAAGATGACATGTCAATTGAGCTTGAACCACCGCCCGTAAACAAACCTACCACTTGCCATACGATGACCATCAGTATGATAAGAACAATACCTGCCATGATTTTTTGGCGAGTAGGCATATTTAAAAATCCAGTTTTATCTACCATAATTAATCACCCAATCCTTCCAGAATAATTGTTCCTGATAATTGTCCATTCACCATTGTCACACTGATATTATCCAGCACCAATGGCAAATGTTCTAACTGTTGTCCAATCAAAGATAATACCACTGGTGTCGCACCATCAAGCGTAATCGTCATCTTTGTTGTTGAGTAAACACCTTTTTGTGTTGTCTCATTGATTTGCACATGATTCCCTGGATAAACCACTGTAATTCGATCAATGATAGCCGCTGTAATAGCACTAATAGGATAAATTTTATTGGTTTTCGATCTGTTTTTCATTTGGATATTCATGGTGACGTGCACACCATTACTATCCACAAGAACAGTCGCGTCATGATTTTTTGCCCAATCAGATAAAGATTCTATCGTATCTCCGGGCAGCACAATAGATTGTAAAATACCTGGTGAATAAGCAAAAGAAGACACAGACCATCCTGGCATCGTCGTCAATTCATTTAATTTATCAACCAATGCTGTCACTTGATCAGACGGCGAAGGCGACATTAAAGTGTTATAAAACGTGACATAAGGATCCACTTGTGCAGCTTGAACGGGTGGAGCCGGTTTTCGATTAATGACAAATGACCAAAACAAATAAACAACTGCCACAAACAAAATACCCCAAACCAAATTTTTTATGGGAAATGTGCCTATCCCATAAGATTTTAAAACAGGATCGACCAGTTGAAGTTGATACGCTTTTAATAAAGGTAACGTAGGAAAAACAGGTGTGTCCAAATGCGTAAATGATTTAACTGAAGTAGTTTCAAAACTAAATTTATTTGCTTCTGGTGTTTCACTGATGGGAACATCACCATAAGTATAAATTTCAAAATTATTTTGCTGCGTTAAAAAAATGATAAGTTCTTCAGGAATACTTTCTAAAGAAAAACTACCATCTAAATAAACACCCCCTGCTTTCACAATAACAAGAATTGCTTCTGTGGAATTTGGCAAGGCTTCACAATAAATTAAATCTTGTGGTCGATTAAAATGGTCCCAAATTGTTTCACCTAACAAATAACCAGGATCAGGTGAAAAGGCGACTTCATATTGCGTCGGGTTTTTTGCTTGCATCGCAATATAAGCGCCATAACTACGGCTTAAAGAAAGAATATCTCTTTTTAATTGGCTTTTGTGCGCTGCTGTTAACACATCTCGATAAGATGGAATAACAAAACGCTCACCATCTTCGCGTGTGATATATGGCATTATGCAGTCCCATCTAAAATAATCGGTGTGATTAAGATAATGGTTTCTGAATTATCTTGTTGTGATCCTTTGCCGCCTAATGCTTGTGCATTGAGGAATTGCGCCGCATTGGCTTGATTAGATAATTGTCTGAAGCCAGATAAAATAAGCGTGTCACCCGAGAAAATCATACTGCGTTGATTAAAATGTTTTTCAGTAATATTAGGTAACTGAACCGTTGATCCGCCTGTTGTGAAAGGTGTGATACCATTATTCACCGAGATATCCGCATTCACTTGAAGATACACTTTTTGTCCCATAATTTTAGGTAAAATATAAAGTGTTAATCCTGTCACAATGGTTCCCGGTGTGATTTGCGAGGTGACAGTACTCGTTGGCGCAGTTCCTGCTCCTGCGAGACTCGTATTTTGAACGCTCGCCACATAACCCACTGAATTAACCACTCGTACAACCGACACTTGATTATTAAGACAAACCACTCGCGGTTGAGAAACAACGGATGTTTTACCTTGTTGCGTTAAGGCATTAAACAAGATGGTGTAACTGGGAATTGTCAGACCGCCTGGATTTTGTCCGTTGTTTGTACCAATCGCGGGCGGCAGCGGTGTTGTTGTACTAATAGGATTCGTTGCTAATAATTTTGAAATGGTAATCGGTGTACCATAATTTGCATTAACGACAAATGGCGAACCATGGAACCCTTTTGCAATTAATTGCCAATCAATACCCCAGTTATAATCATTGTTAAGATCAACTTCAAGAATTTGAATTTTAACGAGTACTTGTTTAGATAATTTTGTATTAAGATTTTTAATAAATTGCCCAATTAATTCCACATTCGTTGGTTTATCACGTACTGTCACTGTTGTTGTCGCTTGTGACACTGTCGCTTTACCATCTGGAGACAATAATTCTTTAATAGTTGATTGTATGTCATCCCAAATCGATAATTTACCACTTAAATTACTATATTCTGATGAAGAATAATCGCTGCTCACATAATTTGATACATTACCAGAAGCTCCATTATTACCAGAAGATGAACCACCACCAGAAGCTCTACCCATCATGTAATCAGAACCCCCTGGCATAAATGCAACATCAAACGTACGCGTAACAAAGGCTTGCCAATAAATTTGTCTGCCATAAACCGAATAAACATATCCTGTTTTTGTTGCAATTAAATCTAACGCGCCTTTAATTGATCCTGAATAATTAACCGTAATGGCAACAGCAGGATCTAATCCAACTTGATATTTTGTTAATACTTTACCAGCACCCGATGCAATGGTTCGACTGTAATAAGAAAACGGTAATTGATCGCCGCGAATAATAATATGATTTTTTAACCATGCAGGTTGTTTAGCGATATTAATAGGTGTCGTGTCAACATACATGCCAGGTTTCACGAGTAAAGCAGATCTGGTTTTCGCGTCATTATCTGATTTGACTCTTGCGGCAGCTGCTTTGATTTTAACATCTGCGACATTAGCTTGCGCTTGATTATACGTAGGCGCGTGACATGCTGCCAAAAATAGCAAGGTAGAGAGGAGTAAGGTAATCCATTTCTTCAACATTTTTTTCTTCCTATGCTGTTCGCGTGGTTAATTCTCTAGGCATAATAGCAATCGTACGATTAGACATATACATTACCGCTTGTAAGGGAAAAGGTTTTAATAATTTTTCGATGACATTTGGCAAACTAGAACCTGTCACTCTTCCATCAAAATTATAATCATAAGGTGCTTTCCAGACGACTCTCCAGTGATATCGACTCATGATGCGTTCGAGATTTTCTTTAACTGAACCACTGATACTGACAGCATAAATGGCAGCGGGCTGCCCAAGATGTGCATATTGTGCTGGAAAAGTCTTCGCGCTATAGGCCGAGGGCAAATAAGCAACGCGGTGTGATGGAACAACAGGTGCTGCTTGAAAAAAAGGTTCGCGAGGGACTGCTTTATTTGGATTAGTGACTTGCCATCCTGATATTGCGTCAAAAGAAATACTAAACAGGAATACACCTATTAATAATTTATAAAAATAAAAAAATAATCCATGATATCTCATCCATATTCTCCATCTACAATGGGATGTATGCAGTGTGATTTCTTGCGCGATCCTAAAGTTCAAGATATATGGAAAGTATAGAGTTATCAAGTGTAAAGCGATTCACAACCAGAGCTCTTCTTTAAAAAAACTGTCATGACTAGAATTACATCTTAAAAATTATCATCGACGTTGTTGCATAAATCGAATTACACAGAAAGACGTCATTGCGAGGAATACAACAAAACTGTTCCCTCCCCTCCAGCGAAGCTGGAGGGGAGGGTTAGGGAGGGGAGGTTGGTGCTTATTACTAAGCAAAATTAACGACTATACACTGTCGACGGTGATCCTGATGCTTCTCCATTTGGTTTACATCGTGTAATCGCCATTAAGCTAACATTATTTCCCCATGTAAGGATATCAGGAGGACTTGTCGTATTGCTTAGCGCGACATCACCTTTTTCAGTTACCACATCCAAACATGCTCGCCAATATTGTCCTGAGGCAGGCGCAACGGCTGCGCCGCAAGGGACTGCCGACCCGTAAAAATTGCAAGCAGGCGGAGGATCAACAGCGGGCCCTGTAAAATATCCTGAAAAACTGCTGATAGGATAAGCTTGAAGACTATTTGGATCATTAAAACCACTCACAGAAACGGGAACAACGATAACCGTTGGTGTCATTTTGTTACCATTGGCATCGGCAGGACAACTTGGAACAGGCACACACCCGCCATGTTTATACATCCCTGCAAAATTAACAGCTGATGCTGTATTAAGTGCTTGTCCTGGCACATTAACACTCGCAACAATATTACAAGTGGTACTTGATGCATTACACGCAGCCCCTCCCCCAACCGATGAAGGAGGCGGTGAACCGCCAGTAGAAGTGGTATAAGAAAGCGGTAATAACCCTGCAACAGAACTCGCAACAGCAGACGCTGTTCCTGTCGCTGCTGCTGTCGTAATAGACGTATAAACAAAAAATAATTGTTTATTATTTGTAACTGTGTAAGTACCGCCAAATGGAGTGGTACTAAGTGAAGGCGGCAAATAAGCAGCAGTACATCCTCCTTGACCTTGCAAACAAGCAAGAGAAGGCGGCCATGAAGATTGATTCGCAAGATAATAGGCAAGCGCGGCATTTAAGATTTGCTGCATTTGCGTCGCCATTTTATCCATACGTGTTTGCAACGTACGTTCTTGCATAAAACGTACGGCCGACCATATGATCGCGGAAATAATCACTAGCACTAATAATATTTCTACTAAGGTCACGCCTTGCTGTCGTTTTATTTTCATGATAATCACCTTCATCCACCGCAATAAAAAAATGTTGTTTCAGGTGTGTGGCTAATATTAATCATAGAAGAAGCGCCACTCACTCTATACATATTCGTAAAATTTTGCACTGCAGGTATTGAAGCTTGTGTCGGTGAAGTTGCCTCAATACTCATTGTTGATGCTGAGGGTATTCTTTCCCACACAAGAAAAACACCTGAACCCGATACACTACCAGGGCAGGGTGTCACTATTCCGTTTTGCATTGTAGAAATACAATCTGCACTCATCATTTGTTTAAATTGCTGCGCTGTTATGGGATCTTGCAATAAAATCGCAACTTGTGCTTTCCACAATACGAGTGTTCCTATTTGTGGTGGTGTATTCGTAGAACATCCCATTGAAGTATAAGGGCCCCATGAACCTTGGTCCTGACATTTACGAACAACTTGTGTGTAACGATTAAATTGTGCAACAAAGCCGTCTGTTCCCACGGTAGGGCTAATCAAAGGACTTAATGGCATTTGAATATTCAAATAACCATTGTTAAAAAGATCTTTAGTAATATCGATAGCATAAGGACTCGTTGTTGTTGTGCGTAACACACCAGTGCCCGCAAGAGGGCTAGCAGAAGGATTGTTGGGATCCACACTGCCATAACACTGCGCACGATAAAATTTCGACATTGCATTAAAAAGTGAATTCACATTAACTTGTACTTGCGTAATATCAGATTGTAATCGATATAAATGATATTGTTTGACACCAAAATACATAATGCCTGCCGCGATGACGAGCACCAATAACATTTCTATTAATGTAACGCCTTGATATCGTTTCATTTATTGCTGACCCATTGCCATACCAGTCATATAAACACCTTGAACAATTGTGATGATAAGTAACGCACCTAACCCCAAAAAAATACCGCCAACAATCCGAGCAATGACTTTCATCGTCCCTGTGACTTGATCTGCGCCCATCACACCCATTCGAATTAAACCATGTTCAAATCCTTTTACTTCAGCCATCACGCGCAAACGCATGAGATCGTTTTCTCCAATTAATCCCGTATCTAAAACATCTGCAATATTAAAGCGGCCACGACTCAACAAATTTTCCATTTGTTGTAAATGTGACAACATGTAAGGACTCGCTTGAAGTTGCATGACTTTAATTGCAGATTTAAATACCACACCGTTTGCCACTAATAACCCTAACGTTTCTAATACTCGTGCTGCGACTAATTTTTTATAAAAGGAGAAAGGCGGCATTTTATCTAATAAATATCTATATTCACCCGTATAGTTAACCATCACTAACCGTATGCCAACAAAAATAGCAATTAAAAATAAGAGAGCAAGCCACCACCACTCTTTAATAACATAAGAAATGAAGAGTAAACGCTGTCCCGCCTCAGGCCATTGAGAAACAGGTTTAATCATTTTAAATTGATCAAAGACAGTCGCATCCAAATAAACAATCACGACACATGCAATCAATAAAACAAACAAAGGATAGGTAATGGCTGTAACAAAAGCACCCATCGCAATACCTTGTTGAGAAAGCATGTTAATGGCAGATTTTAAAGTTTGTGGTAACGCACCACCTGATTCACCTACGCGAACAATTTCTACAACGTTGAGAGAAAACCATTCTCGCATCCCTTCGGCTAATGGCTGCCCTTGACCTATTTTGTCTGCTAACGTCATTGCAACATCATGTTGTAATCCGGTTGTTGCCTTCGCCATCATTTCAATCGCACGATTAGCGGGGATACCATCATTAATCAGCGTGTATAAATCTTCTAGAAAAGCAAGTTGGGCTTTTTGACCAAAAAGCCAATGCTGAGCCATTTGGACTGCCTTCATCCAATAATCTTTTAATATATCTAAAAGTAATTCCATAGTAATTTTCTCTTAATTGCTGCAACTCAATGAATCTCACTAATCATCATCGTATTCACGTTCTCACATACGTCGTCCCGCGGCTTGTCCGTGCTCATGCTGTCGTCCCGCGGCTTGTCCGTGCTCATGCTGTCGTCCCGCGGCTTGTCCGTGCTCATGCTGTCGTCCCGCGGCTTGTCCGCGGGATCCAGAAAATATTAAACATACTTAAATATTCTCGCTTGTGTAGCAGGATTAATCGGTCCCACTACTTTCTCTGCATCAAATGGATCACAAACGCCTGATTCAATTAATGCAATAGCACGATCACGAAAATCTTGCCAACCATTCGATTTAAGATATTTCTCCCAGTTAAGCGTATCGCACTTTTGAATATATTGTCTGCCTTCCTCATCAACCCAAATGACTTCTGCCACAACAGTACGTCCACCCACACCTGAACGATTACATTTCGCACAGCCATTTCCGCGTGCTTTTGCTTTATCTAAAATTTCTTTTCCCAATACCGCTTCCCAGTCAGCCATAAAAGGATGATGTTTAACAGACGTGCGTAAAGGAACCGCGCAACCATCACAAACTCTTGCGACCAAACGTTGACAAACTAAACAACGTAAAACACTGCTATCACTTAACAAAACAGGAGAAACGCCCATATCCACCAAACGCATCACTATCGCTGTGGCACGATTGGTATGTACCGTCGTTAACACAAGGTGTCCTGTGATGGAGGCCCTCACCATCACATGTGCGGTATCTTCATCACGCATTTCACCTAAAATAATGACATCAGGATCCATCCGTAATGCTGCACGGCCCATCATCGCAAAACCACGATCTTCTTTTTCAGTATTCACAGGAACTTGCGTTGCTTCTTCCACCACTTTTTCTACGGGGTCTTCAATCGAATATAATTTTTGTGTTGACTCCACCATTTCCATACAAGAAGCCAAGGTTGTTGTTTTACCCGATCCTGTTGGCCCTGCGACAATGATGGCACCGAAAGGTAGTTTCATTGCCATTTTAATAATATCAATTTGTTCTTGTGTGTAACCAAGCTTATCTAACGTTTCATTGTGAGCTTCACCTGTGCCTAAGATACGCATCACCATATCAAAGCCGCCGTGCGCAGGTACACTAGCAAGACGTAAACGAATATCTCGTCCACGCATCTTTAACGGCATGGAAGCATCTTGTGGAACAAGCGGATTAAAGTGTGAAGTTGCATGATCTGTTTCTTTGTTAAATGCAACAGAAGCAATCTCACGTCCCAATTTTTCTGCCCATTCTGCATAAACGCGTAATTCGCCATGCTGACGCATACGAATTTTGGTATACGTTTCTCTCACTTGAATATGAATATCACTCACATTTTGTCGCACAGCTTCGAAAACTAATTCACGCAAATGTCGTTGTTGATCACTAAATGAGGTTGTCGTTTCGCCTTTATGTCTTTTTGTAACTTCTTCTTCTTCGCTGCTTGCATAGAGCAAATCCAATAACGATTCTGTTGCTGCATAAATTTGTCCTGGGTGGACACCTTTACTCAATAAAAGTGATTTACAATTTTGTACGGTACGTGAGGTAGGATCAGAAGCGAGAATCGTTCCACTTTTTAAAACAATAATGTTGCCTTGCTCTTTGCACCAAGCAAACATTTCTTCCATTACCCTATCTTTGGTATCAAAATCTGCAGGGGTAGAAACTACTCTAGTCTTTGTTGCGGCAGCATATTGATTACGGGAATCTTGATTTTTTTGCTGCCCATCTTTAGGAGGTACCATTACTTCAGCCATGTCGACCCCATTAATATTGTTTATTTATTAATCATGTCACATTAAAAAATAAAGTAAACACTATTATTCATTATATACCTCCAGGAAAAATTTTCGCTGATTTGTAAGGGTATTTTGGGGGTTATTTTGGGAAATGTAATGAATTATTTTTAATTATTCAATATGTTGAATCTATCTTCTACAAAGTAAAATTGTCAGAATACACCGTATCCGGTTTTGTTGTCCTGTGATTTGTAGAAAATATGAGTGAGTTTTTAAAACCGCTATAAACCCAATATTTACGAAGAAGATGCGCTAGAACTTGATGGAAAATGATACTTTATTTCTTTATCTTCTTTATTGACAATTTCCGTATTAGCATTATTAATTTGTGAAAATAAGCTAACTGTAGTAATGCTAGAGGTGGTATTGATACATGTATCTTGGTGTAATGCTTCTGTCTTCTCTCTATTTAGTTTCAGTTGTTTGACGACTTTTTCAAATTTTTCAACCAGCTTACGAGAGGATTGAATATCTCGTAATGTAAACTCTTCGTTTCCAGAAGGATCTCTAGATAAGCAACGGATTGTTTCGAAATCATAAACTACTTCATATAGAGAGACAGGAATATCGATATACTTTGATGTAATTGGATCGATAAATTTCTTAAATAATATTTCCTCTTCGTTGGTTAAATCAAGTTCCTGAATTTGGTATGATAATCTATTTTCTAAACCAAAACTTTCTAGGTAATCTTTAAAATGATTAGAGTAATCGTCGCTTCCAGTTGATAAATTATTATCGCTAGACTTGTCGGTATCCGTAGAATAATCCTCGGAAGAATCCTCTTTTTCTTTAATTTGTAATCGAGTTAATTCTTCGTAATCTCCCTCCAGCAATGTAATATATTGTCTATTATACATTTCAAAATTAAGAAAATTACAAGCCTTATAAAAACGACCAAAGCTTGTCTTCTCATCCAAAGACTGCACGATGAATTTCAACCGTATTTCATTCGGTTGTAATTCAGAATATTCATAAAATCGATGTTTTTTATTAAGCACTCTAATATCGGATGTATCAAGATTAAAAATTTCATACAATACTGTTTTAAATATAGTATCAGTATTTTCATGTGCACATATACGACTCCATTTGTCGTAATCTGTAATAGCGTATATACACTCCAGATTATCAAGTGACATTGCTAATGCATAAGCGGTTTGCTTATTGCTATTACGTGCTTGAAGTAACGAAAGGTAATCTGGGTTTTTAAATAAATGATGACGCTCATTTCCCAAATGATGTAAAGCATGCCAAGCGCGTAATAACAATGAACACATCATCGAATTATTATTTTCTACTGCCCAATGCAATACCGTATATTGTTTGTATTTATCTCGTAATATATCAGTAGAAAATGTGGTATAATTTTTCTTTCTGTAAAATAGTTTTCTACATTCTATGCTTAAATCTTTTTGTGAATGTCCCAATATATGAAATGATAAAAGCGATTTAACGATATAAGTTTGATTCTCTTTGACTGCTATCATAAGAACTTTACCAAGTTCAAATATAAAATTTTCTAAATTTTTATTATTTATATCATTAACTGGAATTTCGTTAGCATAGTCTAAAAGAACACTGGCGCAATTCCATGCTGATTTATTTGCGGCAAGTATCAATCCAGTTATAATTTTTTCAAACTTAATATCAGATAATTCATGTAGAAATTGTTTAAGTTGTGCGCCATTATTTTCTTTGATGAAATCATTAAAATCCGGCATTTTTAATTCTCTTTAAATAACAAACTGTTTATTCAATTTCTTATCCGAGATTCGCATTTTAAGGTAAGTTCGCGAAAAAACGTACTATTTTTCTGCGAAAAAATTTTGATTAAGACATTGCTTAAGTGTAAAAGGACAATTTTTTGGAAAAATATCCTCATCTAATCCTGTTTCACTCAAAGCAATATAACAAGCATCTTCATATGCTTCGCTAATGCGTTTTTCAAGCTCATTTTTTAAACTCGGACTTTCCTCAATTAATCTGTTTAAACGTAATCGTTGTTCTTTGATTGTATACTTCCAACTATTACTTCTTCTTGCTGATTGAAATTTCCATTTAAGTAAATGTGCTATTAAAACAGCTAATCGATTAATGAGTTCTCTTTTTTCACTTTTTCCCATGCTCTCAATTTCCTCAGCAATATGTTCAATATCTACTTCTGATAATTTTCCTTCTCGTAAAAGTTGAGCATTATGTATTGCCCAAGCATAAAAATCTCGCTCATATTCTTTTTGAATGTTCTTAGTCATCGCTAAGTCTCCATCACCATTTTATACATCTAAATTAATCACGGTAAGCGCATTGGATTCAATGAATTGACGTCGCGGCTCCACTTCATCACCCATGAGCGTCGTAAAAATTTGATCAGCAGCAACAGCATCTTCTACTTTGACTTGCAATAAGATACGTGTGCTAGGATCCATTGTCGTTTCCCATAATTGATCGGGATTCATTTCACCTAACCCTTTATAACGTTGAATAGTCTGGCCTTTTTTTGCTTCAGCAATTAACCAATCCATTGCTTTTGCAAAAGAGTAGATGACATGTTTCTTTTCATCACGCAGGACATGAGCGCCTGGCTTAATCAGCGCATTCAAACGCTGGCCCAAATCAGACAACTTTCGATAGTCTTGGGATAAAAATAAATCTTTATTAATCAATATATTACTCTTGACGCCGTGACTGGTTACCTGAATGCTAGGCAACCACCAATGCCGCTCTGCATCTTTAATTAATTCGATCTCATAATACGATGTTGCATGAGGCTCAGCATTGAGTTTACTTTGCAAGGCTTTCATTCGCTTTTCCATTGCTTCGCGTTCAACCAAACAAGTTTCATTGATCACTGGGGCGTACATCAATCCTTCGAGGACATCTTTGGGATACCGTTTCGCCAGTCTCAGAATCAAATGCATTGCAGTATAATACTCAGCCGCAAGTTGACTCAGTTGTTCCCCACTTAAACTCGTTCCATCACCCAGATGAAGCACGGCACCATCTAATGCTGATTGAATTAAAAGAGCTTCTAATTCTCGCTCATCTTTCACATATCGTTCTTGTTTATTCTTTTTGATTTTAAATAATGGTGGCTGAGCGATATAAATATATCCTTTTTCAATCAATTCTGGCATTTGACGATAAAAAAAGGTAAGTAATAAAGTACGAATGTGCGAACCATCCACGTCAGCGTCTGTCATTAAAATCACGCTATGATAACGCACTTTATCTGGCGAATATTCTTCTCTTCCAATGCCGCAGCCTAATGCTGTAATTAAGGTCGCCACTTCAACAGATCCTAACATCTTATCGAATCTTGCCTTCTCTACATTCAAAATTTTACCTTTTAACGGTAATATGGCTTGTGATTTTCTATCTCTCGCTTGTTTTGCAGATCCACCTGCCGAATCCCCCTCTACAATAAACAATTCAGACTTACTGGGATCTTCTTCCTGACAATCTGCCAATTTTCCAGGTAAACCCGCCACATCTAATGCACTCTTACGTCTTGTTAATTCTCTTGCTTTGCGCGCTGCTTCCCTCGCACGGGCAGCATCAATAATTTTTGAGACAATACTTTTTGCATCTTGTGGATTTTCAAGCAAATAAGAGAGAAATTTTTCATTCATTAATGATTCAACAACCGCTTTTATTTCTGACGACACTAATTTATCTTTCGTTTGCGAAGAAAATTTCGGATCTGGCATTTTGACTGAAAGCACGGCAGTTAAGCCTTCACGTAAATCATCTCCTGATGTTGCTACTTTTTCTTTCTTAGCAAATCCTTCTTTTTCAATATAATTATTCAATACTCTCGTTAATGCACTACGAAAACCTGCGACATGCGTGCCACCATCTCGCTGTGGAATATTATTCGTATAACAAAAGAGCTTTTCTTGATAGGTATCATTCCATTGCAATGAAACTTCTACCGTTACACGATCTTTTTCAGCAATAAAATAAAAAATTTTGCTATGAATGGGTGTTTTATTACGGTTAAGGTCTTCGACAAAACCCTTTAATCCGCCATGATATTCAAACGCATCATTTGTACCTGTACGTTCATCCGTTAAAAAAATACGAATAGAGGTATTTAAAAAAGCTAACTCACGTAATCTTCTTGCTAAAATATCATAATTAAATTGAATGTTTTTGAAAATTTCCGCGCTAGGTTTAAACCGAATTTCTGTTCCTCTTTCTTTTGTTTCACCAACAGGTGCTAATGGCGCCGATGGCGTACCTAAATGATATATTTGCTCATAAACTTTTTCATTTATGCGAACAATTAAATGTAATTCTTCTGATAATGCGTTTACAACAGAAACGCCAACGCCATGCAATCCGCCTGAAATTTTATAGGATTCATTATCAAATTTACCGCCAGAATGTAGCACGGTCATGATCACTTCTGCTGCAGAACGTCCTTCTTCAGGATGAATATCAACAGGAATACCCCGACCATTATCTTTAACAGTCACCGATTCATCTGTATGAATAGTAACCCAAATTGTGTTACAAAAACCGGCTAATGCTTCATCAATTGAGTTATCCACTAACTCAAAAACCATGTGATGCAGACCCGTCCCATCTTCTGTATCACCAATATACATTCCAGGTCGTTTGCGTACCGCATCTAGGCCTTTTAATACTTTAATTTTAGATGAGTCATAGGTTTCCACTCTATTCATACTCACTTCTACTCCTATTCGCATGGTTCTATAAAACCATGTTCCACGTGAAACATCTTCAATGAAATGTTGATCATGCCCGCTATCTTTTGAATAACATCTTGTTCAATTGCGGTGATAAACATTTGCGTTGGTTGTTGAGATAATAGCGTAATTAATTTGCGACATCCCTCACTATCCAACTCTGATGGCAAGTCATCAATTAAATAAATTAACCGATTATTTGCCTTCATTTTCAATAACATTCCTTGTGCGACTATCATAGCACAAATAAGCAATTTTAGCTGTCCTCTAGAGAGAAAATGTTTCACGGGTAAAGTTTCTATTGTCACGAGTAAATCAGCCCTATGCGGCCCATAAAGCGTGTATCCTGCTCGCCATTCTTCAGCAAAATGTTTATTCAAGATATTCTCATAGGTATCTGATTCATCCCATCCCGGTTGATATTCTAAATTTAAAGAACTTAGTCCCAATAATTCATGAGCAGCTTTTTCAACAAATGGTATCAATTCTTTAATATAATCTCGTCTGAGAGCATCTAATTCTGTCCCAATTTTAACTAGTTCATTTGTCCACACATCAATTTCATTTTTTGCGTGTTTATCACGCAATAAAGTATTTCTTTGTTTAAGTACACGATCAAACTGTCGCCATAGGAGCAAAAAGTGATGCGTCTGATAAAATAATCCCCAATCTAAATATTTACGTCTAAAACTCGGGCCTAATTCAAATAATTGATGAGATTGTGAGTTAATCATGCGAAGAGGTAATAATGATGCAATTTCGGCAATTGTTGGCATATCATTTTCTGCCATACGCAAACGCAAGGCACCTTGCATATGACGCTCTACCCCAACGGGAATATAATAACCATCTGAATTTTCAATTTGAGCAAAAAGAGAGAATTTATCGGCTTGATGTCGAATTAAGCATGAAGATTGTGCAGTACGAAAAGACCTGCCCAAGCCTAAATAATGAATAGATTCTAGTAAACTGGTCTTACCGCTGCCATTTTTCCCACAAATTAAGTTCAATCCAGATAATGGGTTGAATGTAGCAGTTGATATATTCCTAAAATCAGTAATTTGTAATGTTGTTAGCGACATGCCAATTTAGTCCCGCTAAAGTGATAGATATTAAGTGATATAAGTAACATGAATAATATCAGTAATATCAGTAATATTGAGTATCTATTTCAGCGAATACCATGAGCCAATGTCTTTGTCTATCTTTAGGTTAGTGTTGTGTTAAAAAATTCGTGAAAAATTCATAAGAAATTTATTGTAGGGTGGGATGATGATAGAAATTTCATGAAAAATTCTTTGTAGGGTGGGATGGTGATGGCCATTTTCAAAAATGGAAGCGCTAGCAAGGACCAATACACATCAAGACGGCCCGTGTAACGGTACAATTTGTACATAAAAAGTTCAATAATAGTAACTTCGATTAAACAACAGTGATACGGGCCTTCTACTCTTCGGCATGGCTAAGCTTCCATTTTTGAAAATGCCATCACCACCCCACCTGGCAAGCACCGTTGTTTACGAACCCAAAAGCTTAAAGCTTGATTTATCTATTATTTTTGTAAAATTGCGAAGACCTAAAGTGTCCTCTTACGAAACAATAAAACCCCGTCATTGCGAGGAAATAAACGCCTCGTCGTTGTGAAGAAATAAGCGCCCTGTCGTTGCGAGGAGCATGCGCAGCATGCGACGAAGCAATCCATGTGAAGGAGAGGGGGGGGCAGGTGTTATTTGGATTGCTTCGTCGTATGCTACGCATGCTCCTCACAACGACAGGATTTCAGTTTTCTTACCACGATGAGGCTTTATTTCCCTCTGCACAGGACAAAAATTTATTTCCTTACACTCAACTTTGGCTATTTTCTAACCAATTTATTTAAGTTTCCCTTAAGCTGTCTCTGCCAAAATAACAACCCATATTAATATAAGATAAAATGAGGTGTGACCATGACCGTGACTCGATTCGAGCTAGAACTTCTTCCCGATACGTTACTATTTGAAATTATAAATTATCTTTCTCCTGCTGATGCTGCATTTTTGATAATGGCCTGTAAAGCAACTTTTCAGCAAGCCAGAAACCTCGATAACGAAGGATTTTTTGCTCCAAACTTCGATAAAGATGACATCGATTTAATAAAAAGCAAGTCGTCATTTTCATTTTTTAATTCACATATTTTTATCATGCAAAAAAACCTAAAACAAGCCGGTTTATGTATTCTAAAAGGGAAAAAAGATGAGGCATTAGAATTGATTAGTTGGGATCCAGGATTATTACTTCACGTGATTCCAACCATCACATTAAAAAAATATCCGGGCCATATCGGCGAAACACAGATAAACCGCACCTTATATCAACTGGCTTTAGGCACTTATGATGATGAGTTATATGAAGCAATTGGTAAGCAGATTGAGTCGTTGTATGGACATAAAGTCAAAGCAGAACAATTTAGTGCAAGATTCCCTGAAGGTTTTATGGGCAAAAAAACTTATCGATTTTTATTTGCTTCGCTCATCAAAACGATGGCAGCAGACCTTACCATAGATTTCATTAATGATGAAAATATAATGAATGATGTAACAAGAGAAGCGCTAGAAGATTTAGAAAAAGACTTGGAAGGCGAGCATTTTGACATACAAATCATCACCGATTTTATAGATGCCTATGAATGTGGTTTTGACGAATTCAAGAATGACAATCAGCGCAACTTATATTGGCGATGTGGGTTTGGCAAGCTGGAAAGTTTCATGTCATATTTTGTTATGATGGCATTGAATGAGCAGAAAGATTTTTTTGGTGTTATGAAGGGTGAAAATAAGATCACTCGTTCGACGAGATTAAGCAATGGCGTCGAGTTTTTTAATCAGGAGTTGGGTATTTCACATTATACATTGGCCGGGGGGGCTAGCGGCGGCCGACTGATGAGTGCGATGCCGGTTGACGTAGTTAGACGGCAGCTGGCGTCGTCGTCGTGGCCGTCGTCGTGGCGGCGCATAGAGAATTTTGTATTTCGTGCACAGAAAAACTTGTACGATTTAAGCAGCAATTGCAACAACCAACACACCCTTACTACTCGGAAGTAAATCATCTCAGGAAAGGGTCAAGGTATCGGATTTTTTAATATGCATGATTAACAAGCCGGCGGCATAATTGGCCAAAGTCGAGTTACAACAACCATAGTTAATTGTTTAATAAAAAGATAATCTCTAGCTCTGGCTTTTCCCATCACTCCACACGGAAGAACGCAGGGACAGGTGGATTTAATCTTTTAAAAAAATAAGTCACCGTCATGTCGAAGTTAGAAGGCCCGCATCACTGCTGCTTAATCGAAGTTACTATCCATGAATTTTCTCTGCACAAATTGTACCGTTACACGGGCCGTCTTGCTGCGTATCAAACCTCTCTACGAGACTTATTTTTTTACAAAGATTAATCCACCTGGGCCCGTTCTCGATTTTTTTTAATCCACCTGGGCCCGTTCTCAAACTCAAATCAACATCGGCATCACAACGTACAAACTTTGATCATCCTCCGCTGATTCTATGAGCACACCCTCGCTTGGCCCCGTAAACACGCAACGAATTGTTTTTGCTGTAATGGCCGAGATAGCATCGAGAAGATAAGCGACGTTAAAGCCTATTTCGATACTTTTACCGGCATATTCCAAGGAGATCGCCTCATCCGCCTGTTCTTGGCTTTCATTATTCGCCGTGATTCTCAGCTTATCCACTTCCAACTGAAATCGTATGCCACGAAATTTATCCGTCAATAAAATAGAGGCACGAGTAAGCGCTTGTTTAATGACTTCACGATCTCCAACCGCTACAGCATTACCCTTAGGAATTAAACGGTTATAGTCTGGATATTGAGCATTAATTAATTTAGAAGTAAAAATATATTCAGGCGTTGAAACGCGAAAACGACTTTCTCCTATTTGCACAGTAATGTCATTTTCTCTTTCATCACTAAACAAACGGATCAATTCCAAAACACTTTTACGCGGCAGGATCACTTTTGCTTCAATATCACCAATATTTTCATCTTGAATCATCGTCAAAGCTAATCGATGACCATCCGTCGCAACACACTTAATTGCATGCTGCCGAATATCGAGTAATACGCCATTAAGATAATGACGCACATCTTGCTGTCCCATAGCAAAATACGTTTTAGCGAATAAATTCTTTAAATGGGATTGCTTTACACAAAACTGAGAAGAATAAGCCCCCTCTTCCAAACTAGGAAAATCTTGAGGCGGCAGCGTATTTAACATGAAACAACTTTCACCTGCTCGTACGACTAAATAATTATTTTCTAAAGTTAGTCTAACTGTTTCACCTGTTGATAATCGACAAGCATCAAATAATTTTCGTGCACAAACGGTAATCATTCCTTCACTCAAGATCGAATCAATTTCTACAAAACCAACCAATTCAACTTCCATATCTGTACCAAATAAATATAATTTTTTATTTTTGATACTGAGCAATACATTAGAAAGAATAGGTAAGGTTTGTTTTTTTTCTGCAATACTACTAATCACTTGCAATGGTTTTAAAAGTGTTTCACGCTGAATGATAATATCCATAGAAGTCGCTCTCTAATGTTAGGTGATTCTCAATTTTTTTAACGGGCTCGGCCCCGAGGGTTGGGTATCCCACCGTATTCGTATGACAACATTTCTATGTCGTCAATATTCTCAACAAATTCGTATAATCTTCTTCAATATCTGCATCAGATTGTCTTAATTCCACGATCATCCGACAAGCATGTAAAACAGTAGTATGATCACGTCCGCCAAAAGCATCACCAATTTCAGGCAAACTATGATTCGTTAATTCTTTCGCTAATGCCATTGCAGTTTGTCTTGGTCTTGCCACAGACCGATTACGACGTTTAGATAATAAATCAGCCACTTTAATTTTGTAATATTCCGCAACAGTGCGTTGAATATTATCAATCGTCACTAATTTATCTTGTAATGCCAACAAATCACGCAATGCTTCTTTCACAAAATCAAGTGTAATCGCTTTGCCTGTAAAATGTGCGTTCGCAATAATGCGTTTTAATGCGCCTTCTAATTCACGCACATTAGAACGAATACGTTTCGCCACAAAAAATGCCACCTCATAGGGCAAATGAATATTCGATAATTCTGCTTTACTCATCAAAATAGCAACGCGCGTTTCTAGTTCCGGCGGTTCGACAGCCACCGTCAAGCCCCAACCAAATCGAGATTTCAAACGTTCTTCCACACCATTAATTTCTTTAGGATATCGATCACAAGTCAATATCACTTGTTGCTGACTTTCTAACAATGCATTAAATGTATGAAAAAATTCTTCTTGTGTTCTATCTTTGCCAGCGAAAAATTGAATATCATCAATTAAAAGCGCGTCTACACTGCGATAATATCGTTTAAATTCATTCATTGAATTAGTTTGTAATGCTTTGACCATATCAGCCACAAACCGTTCTGAATGCAAATAAAGTACGCGAGCCTGAGGATTATCACTAATAATTTGATTACCAATAGCATGCATTAAATGTGTTTTACCTAAACCAACACCGCCATATAAAAATAAAGGATTATAAGCGACAGCAGGATGGCCCGCGACTTGTAAACACGCTGCTTTTGCTAATTGGTTTGATTTACCTTCTACAAAATTATCAAAAGTAAAATTAATATTTAAATGACTTTGATAAGGTTTATTTTCTACCGATGACGCCGTGGCATTCATTGTCCTTGTTTGACTCAAAGAAGAAGATTGTTGTACAACACTTACACTCGACTTAGACGAATCAACTTCTGCGCGCTTACTACCAATTTCTAAAGAAACAGGCGGTGGCTCTTGCTCACTAAATTGCATCACCAATTCATTGATGCGTGTCAAAAAACGTTCTGCAATCCAATCCAATACAAAACGATTTGGCGCGAGCAACACCAATTTGCCGTTTTTATGTTCAGCCTGTAGTGGTCTAATCCACGTATTAAATTGTTGAGAGGGAAATTCACTCTCAAGAGAATTTAAGCATTTATCCCAGAGTGATGCATCCACTTGTGCTAGTTCTCCAATCATATTATTCTCACCCAAGATAATTTCTCAGGGAACCCTATGTCCAATTCAAAAAAACCGTTGATACTGGTTGATGGCTCATCTTATCTCTATCGCGCTTTCCACGCATTGCCCGCGTTAGTCAATTCAAAAGGGTTTCCCACTGGCGCAATTTACGGCATGATCAACATGCTAAAACGGCTCATGACAGAGTATCAGCCTGAATACATGGCAGTGATTTTTGATGCAAAGGGAAAAACATTTCGCGATGACATCTATCCTGACTATAAAGCAACGCGTAAAGAAATGCCACACGAACTTGTGCAACAAATCGAGCCTATTCACAACATCATTCATGCACTCGGATTACCCTTAGTCATGATTGAAGGCGTTGAAGCTGATGATGTCATCGGCACACTTTCTGCAGAAGCAGA
>Ga0207140_1018_pt1 | contig 42005 bp, 37 predicted proteins | sample Alteio_BWMinHeat_4_FD_153528 | JGI IMG/M metagenome (GOLD analysis project Ga0207140, IMG submission 153528) | Enriched cells from forest soil in Barre Woods Harvard Forest LTER site, Petersham, Massachusetts, United States -... | ecosystem: Environmental > Terrestrial > Soil > Temperate forest >... | reverse complement strand
GTAGCGCCAGAGGTTACACTTGTACTTGTGGTACTACCTAATGCACCAGTTGATGAGAGACTCAATGTCCCAGCGCTAATTGTTGTCGCGCCTGAATAAGTATTTGTGCCTGATAAAGTTAATGTACTTGTTCCAGTTTTTGTAAGATTAAAATTACCGCTAATTATACCGCTTAATGTGGCAGAACCTGTACCACCAATTGTTGTATTACTTCCTAATGTAATTGCATTACTTAAAACATCACTTGTACCAGATAAAGTTAGCGCACCATTTCCACCAACCCCTGCGCCATTTAATGTCATTGCATTTGTATTTGAAAGTGTGCCGCTACTAAAACCAATATCAAGTGTGGCGCCAGAGGTTACACTTGTACTTGTTGTACTTCCTAATGCACCAGTTGAAGATAAACTCAATGTCCCAGCACTAACCGTAGTATTACCTGAATAAGTATTTGTGCCTGATAAAGTTAATGTACCCGTACTTGTTTTTGTTAAATTACCTCCACCGCTAATCACGCCTGAAGCACTAATCGCCCCTGTATTTGTATCAAACGTAACAGAACCCAAACTCGTATCAATATTACCCGTCAATGTCAGTGTTGCACCATTTGTCGTTGCTTGAATCGTTCCGCCACCACTTCCACCTATTGTGATAGGACGATTTGTAGAAACACTTCCTCCTGTATATGACAATGTTGCAGCTGAACTACTGCCAATTATAATCGCTGCTGATCCACTTGCAGGCGCACCCAATGAACTATTACTACCAATATTTGCTAACGTTCCTACACTTAATATTCCAGCATTAATTGTTGTCGAGCCCGTATAAGTGTTAGCAGAATTAGCCAATGTCATTGTCCCAGTACCAGCTTTCACAAAACTTCCGCTGCCACTAATAACCCCACTAAATACCGTACTGTTATTATCTCCACCCGTTGTTAACGTACCTGATCCTAATGTCACATTACCGCCAGTTGTTCCACCACCGGCTAAGGATCCAATCGTGTCACTAAAATTATTAAGATCAAAAATAGCACCAGACACATTTGCTAAACTCACATCACTACTCGATGAAATCGCATTAGCAATACCTAGCTGTACTGTGCCAGCATTAATATTTGTTGTGCCACTGTAAGTATTTACATTTGATAAAAGTAATAATCCACTGCTTGTTTTTGTTAAACTGCCAGAACCACTAATTATTCCAGAGACTGTAATATTGCCTGTATTCGTATCAAACGAAAGTGGATTTCCATTGTTATTAATATTGCCTGATAATGTCAGTGTAGAACCACTTGATGTCGATTGAATGGTACCACCGCCAGATCCACCAATTGAAATAGCACGATTTGTTGATGTTGTACTACCCGTATATGAAAGTGTTGCAGCAGAAGCACTACCTAATGATATGGTTGCATTAACTCCTGTTGGTGCACCTAATGAACTATTACTACCCGCATTTGCTAAAGCACTTATACTTAATACACCTGCATTTATTGTTGTTGCACCAGTATAAGTATTAACTGCATCATTTAAGGTTAATGTCCCACTACCTGTTGTTGTTAATCCACCTGTACCACTAATTAAACCAGCTATTGCACTATTACTCGCTGAAGTATTTACCGTTAATGTATTTGATCCTAATGAAACAGCTTGAAAATTAATTGTTCCACCTGTGACTGTGCTTGCTGCGCCCAGTGTGACAGTATTGTTATACGTTTGAGCACCTGTTGTTGTCACATTTGCATTTAAATTAATACCCGTTGAACCCGTTACATTCACACTTGATAACGCTGTTGTACCACCAATAGCCGCACCAATCGTCACATTACCTGCTGATCCACTTGTGAGATTTAATGCAAAATTACCATCTAACGTATTACTTAAAGTAATACTGCCACTTGTTGTTGTATTGCCCGCACTTAACGTTAATATTTTACCCGAACCATTCAATGTCAAATTAGAACTAAAAGTAATATTACGATCTGCTTGCAAAATTAATGTGGTACTCGCATTCGCCCAATTTGTTTGTAATTCATTTGATGGATCACTAAAAGTAATATCACCACTTCCGAGACCTAATACATCTGTTGTCACAACTGTAACATTCGCTGTATTTAATTTTGTACCGAGATCACCAGCATTTAATGTTACACCTAAAACACCTAATACTGATGGTGTATAAGTACCACTACTATAATTAATATTTTGCGTTGTACTATCATCGATCGCAACATTAACAGGATCGAGCAACCACATTCCTATTGTGCCATGTGGTGCTAATAAATTAATTGTTCCAATATTATTAACATCTAAATAATGTCCTGATGTTTCTATATAACCACCATTACCTGATAATGCACCACCTTGCGCACTAAAATTACCATATGCAAATGTTGCATCATCAGACCATACAACTATTCCACCACCATTCCCTGTTGTTAATGCATTAGCAGATAAATTTGCTCCACTTCCAACATAAGTTATCGATGCATGAGGCAAAGGACCTTCGCCACGCGCACCGCCACCAATAAGGATTTGCCCTCCACCTGCATCACCATTAACATTAAGCGAAGCTGTTCCTTGTATTGCAATTTGCTGACCACTAATATCAATTTGACCACCCGTTTCTCCAGCTTTAACACCTGATGCATTTAGTTGTCCTGTAACATTCACAACACCAGCATCATTACCTGATAAAATAATTTCACCATTGTGTTGTGAGACAGATTTTGCTTCAACTACACCACCAACATTAATCGCATTATCCATCACATTTGCTGCTGCATTAGCAGAAATTAAAACCGTTCCACCATTTGCTATAATTGATCCTGTATTTTTCACACCATCTTTTAATGTTTCACCATTTTGATTTTTACCACTTTGTGTAACCGGTTGGCCAATACTAAAATTAATCAGTTGATTACCATTTAAATCAATTGTAAAAGTTTTTGCAGAAGCCAAAACAACTGCTCCCATGTTCGCTCGAATCAAACCATTGTTTTCTACATTCGAACCAACTAAGGCAACCAATCCATGTTCAGCAATTATTTTTCCATTTGCGATAATCACGCCATTTTCATTTGAAGGTCGATCAAATTCATAATGATTTGATAAAAAACTTTTGTTTGATATATCTGCCGTTGAAACAATAATGCTACCCACATTCACAAAAGAACTTGCACCAAAATAAACACCCGCGGGATTAACTAAAATAATGCTTCCATTTGCAAGTAAATGACCAAAAATTTGCGAAGCACCTCCTGTTGGGTTAATACGATTTAATGCAACACCACCATTAGGTTGACGAAATATCGTGTATTCATTTCCATTAATATTAAATGAACGCCAATCAATAATTGTTTTATGTGAGAATTGATTAATAATAAGTTTATTTGAAGAAGAAGTAATCGTACTCTTGCCTGCGACTACATTTCCACCTTGAGGGTTCGCTAGTACACTTGTTGTTAAAAAAATAGAAATAAAAAGACAACACCACTTGTCAAGTGTTGATTTAAAGCGCCAATTGCAATAATATAAAAATAGATTTCTCATCTCTCACATCCATTGCAAAATATTTAGTATAATAATTAGTATCTAAAATATGCGCCCACACACCTTTATATTATATATCAATAGGGCATATCGGGGATTAAGTTGATTATTTATGCGCGTTAGTTATGAATAGTGTTCAATTTTTTATCTAATAAAGGACTGATGAACTCATGAAAAATACATCTCCTACCTTCATCGTCTTCAATCAATCAATCGATTTATTATGAGGTTTAATCCTTATCATCATGGTATTAGATCATGTAAGAGATTTTTACCTGTTTAATCCTTTTTGTTTTCATGCGTTACTTAAATATTTATGGTGATCCTAGTCCATGGCAAATACAATCACGTGGTGCACTATATACTTTTATGTCCTTTATTAATGTGACGAAATATCCTCCTTCATTACTTTTTCTTTTACTCACATTAGGTATCATTTTCATTGGCTGGCCAATCTATGAAAATTGGCATGGTAAAGCCAGTGAAATTGTATTGTGTTACGGAAAAGTTTCACTCTTTTTTTATGTCATTCATTTGTACTTAGTCAATGCAGGTGCCTGCCTTTATTCCATTTACGTTTTACATTATCCAAGTGGTTGGTGGTGGGGAATTACACCGTGGAGTTCATTGCCATGGCCGAGTAACTATCATCCCAATTTATTAGTCGCTTATGTGGCATGGGCTGTCATTCTTATTATTATGTATCCTTTATGTTTCATGTATAAGAATTACAAAAGTTCACATAATTATGCGTGGTTATCGTATTTATAAAAGAGACTTAAACCTTAAACCATAGCCACGTTAGTTGGTATTTGAAGAATATTAATCGCTCTCGCAGCAAGCATAATAACAATCGTAAGAGCAATTAAGGATTGAATCATACACAAAATCTTAGCCCATCTTGTGATAACTGGCGTGTCTGTTGGGGAGAATGCAGTACTTGTATTAAATGCTAAAAAAAGATAATCAATAAATCCTGGTTCCCAATTAACAATCCAAGATGGCAAACCTGGCGTATCATAAAAATTAATTTGAGTCGGCGGAAATAAAAAAGCAGATACACGATGACCTTTTGTTAATTCACGTTGATAGGGGCCGCCCGCATCAAGGTTCCAGTACCACAAAGCAAAAACTAAAATATTCGTTGTCCATAATGTCATAGAAGAAAAAAGCAAATGGGAAGGTGAGATATATCCACCAAGCACAGCGATGACAATTCGGCCCACAGAAATGATCATATAAACGGTGATAATAATATTAACGCTTAATCCTAAGATTCGACCTATTTTAGTTTTTTCCTGCCAATGCATCACCATCATTGCTAAGATGATAACAATAACCAGTCCTATCATTAACCCCTGCGGCCCCCAATACAAAGCTCGTGGCAAGGCTTGATAAAGCAGGCTCACGCAGAGAAGGGCGAGCCAAGAAGGCCAGCGGGCATTGGGGTGAGTGAGTTTTGATGTTTTCATATCGTTAGACTATCAAAAAAATAGGGGGGACTGCTATAAAAACCTGGATTGCTTCGCTACGCTCGCAATGACGAGACTTTTTAATGAGAAAGCCTGCTATAAAAATGAAACCTGCTGTAAAAATAATTTGATCTTTTCCACAATTAAGTTAAGATTATAATTCCTTGTTGAAAGTTGTAACGGTTATAACATTATTAATTTGTTCCTTAAGGAGATATTTCATGGATAAGAAAAAAATTGCCGGTATTATCGCAACTGCAGCCGCCGTTGCATTCATTACCGCCCCCCTCACAGCAAACATGGCACAAGCAGCTGGCAAAGTAAAATGCTATGGTGTTAATGCTTGCAAAGGTAAAAGCGCTTGCAAAACAGCTAAGAATGCTTGCAAAGGCCAAAACAGCTGTAAAGGTCAAGGCGCATCAATGATGTCAGCAAAGAAATGTGGCAAAATGCATGGCACAACGGAAGAACCAACCTCCTAAAGCCTTGTTAATCAACAATACGAAAGGTGTGTGAAAACGCACCTTTCACCTTAAATTTATGACACAACAAAAAAAATTGAATCTAGGTTTTGGCCTTGGTCTACGTACCGAACATTACGATACTATCCTTTCCGAAAAACCAGATATCGATTGGTTAGAAATCATTACAGAAAATTACTTAGTCCCTGGCGGCAAACCGCATTATTATCTAGAAAAAATTCGTGAAAACTATTCCTTGGTCATGCACGGGGTTTCCATGTCCATTGGTAGTGTTGATCCCTTAGATTGGGATTATTTAAAACAAGTCAAATCATTGGCTGATAAAATCGAACCGGCTTGGTTATCTGATCATTTATGTTTTACCGGCGTGCAAGGTAAGAATACGCACGATTTACTCCCTTTGCCTTATACCGATGAAGCCATTCATCATATTGTGAATCGTATTCAACAAGTACAGGATTTTTTAGGTCGGCGCATTTTGCTTGAGAATGTATCCAGTTATTTAACTTATCATGAATCCACAATGCCTGAATGGGAGTTCTTGAAAATCATCAGTGAATCTGCTGATTGTCTTATTCTGCTTGATATTAATAATATTTATGTGAGCGCAATTAATCATGAATTTGATCCGCATCATTATCTTGATGCCATGCCTCAAGAACGTATACAACAAATTCATTTAGCAGGACATTCTGATATGGGAGATTATAGAATAGATACGCATGATCATGACATTATTGATCCTGTATGGGATTTATATCGATCTGCATTAAAACGATTTGGCATGATCTCTACGATGATCGAGCGTGATGATAATATCCCTCCTTTATCTTCATTAATGAAAGAATTACATTTTGCAAAACAAATTGCACATTCGGAATTAAAACATGAAAAACTTATCTCACTTACAGGATAAATTTCAGCAATATTTAATGAGTGATGAGTCTTATTTTCAAACTTGCGTTATCAACACAGAAAAAGTTTCTATCGAAACACGATTAAATATTTATAAAAATGCTTATCGTTTACGATTAATTGACGCACTTTCCAGTAATTATCCTATGCTTCATCTTTATTTAGGCGATGATGATTTTGAATGTCTTGCTTTAAATTATATTGATGCACATCCTTCTATTTATCGCTCTATTCGTTGGTATGGAGATCAACTTCCCACATTTTTAACTGATGATTTAGCTGAATTAGCGAAGTTTGAATGGATACAAACACTCGCCTTTGATGCTGCAGACGCACCAGTTTTAACCATGGATGAAATCAGTCTTATTTCACCTGATGATTGGGCTAATATGCGGTTTATCACACATCCTTCTTTACATTGTGTAGATCTTACCTGGAATGTTGTCTCGATTTGGGAAGCGATTTCCGCTGAAATAATTCCTCCTGAACCTATTCAAGAAGAAACAAATACCACATGGATGTTATGGCGTCTTGATTTAATTAATCAATATTGCCCGTTAACAGAAATTGAAAAATGGGCTATGCAGGCAATCATAAATCATGCATCATTTGGTGATATCTGTGAGGGATTATGTGAGTGGATGAATGAAGAAGAGGCGGTTCATTATGCGGCTTCTTTATTAAAAGGATGGGTAACCATGGGCTTATTAAGTCAAGTTTATTAAGGGAGCAGACATGAAAAATATCATTCGAACTATGTTAGTCATATTATTATTTTTTACGTTCTCTGTTCAAGCAGCAGAAACTTTAACATTAGATCCAAGCCATACTTATATTTTATGGCATATCAAACATTTCGATTTTTCGACGCAAGTAGGAAAATGGTACATCAATCATGGCACTTTAACATTAGATAAAGACCACCTTGATAAAAGTAAAGTTGATGTTGATATACAACTTGCTAATATCGTAACGGGTATTCCAGAATTAGATAAACATCTTAAAGAAAAATTATTTTTTAATGTCGATCAATATCCAACAGCGACATTTGTCAGTAATAAAGTGGTTATGAATAACAAAACTTCTGCCAAAGTATACGGCACATTAACATTACATGGTGTTTCAAAACCGGTTGTGTTGAGTGTCAAATTAAATAAAATGGGTATTAGTCCTATTTCAAATCTCATGACGTATGGATTTACAGCAACGACTGATATTAAACGATCTGATTTTGGTATTAATGCGTTGATACCAGGGTTAGGAGATGAAGTGAAGCTTGATATTGAAGCAGAAGCTTCTCCAGCGAAGGCGTAGTAGCAGTTTAGGTTAGGTTAGGTTTTCCGTTGGGCTAAGACCTGCTTCGCAGGTCTTAGCCCAACCTACATTTCTAAGGCTTAATCATGAAAATAAAAAATACAACGCAAAGATATGGTTTAATCGCTATTTTATTGCATTGGTTAATGGCGATCTTACTCATTGGATTACTTATCTTAGGTTTATACATGACTTCACTTCCCATCAGTCATGAAAAATTAAAACTCTATGGTTGGCATAAAGAATATGGATTACTCGCGCTTTTTCTCGTAATTTTTCGATTAGCGTGGCGATTAACAAATCTTGTTCCTGTGTTAACTTTGCCATTATGGGAAATCATTGCAGCGCGTACCGTGCATTGGTTGTTTTATGTATTTATGTTTGCAATGCCAATCACAGGTTGGTTACTCACCTCAGCAGCAGGACTTCCACCATCATTTTTTGGTTTATTTGTTTTGCCTGTTCTCGTTAGTCAAAATGATCAATTAATGAAATTATTTCAAGAAATACATTCCTATTTAGGATATGGATTGATTGCGCTAATTTGTATGCATGTTAGCGCTGCTTTAAAACATTATTTTATTAATAAAGATGATATTTTACAGAGAATATTTTCATAAATATTCTCATATACGCTATTGTCATCCTGAGCAAGGCTGTCATCCTGAGCGTAGCGAAGGATCAATAAGAAAGTATCATGACTTATTTTAGTGATCCTTCGCTACGCTCAGGATGACAACCTTGCTCAGGATGACAACTCTAAAACTACAAACTACTCACCAGCGCCAACGAATTTTCATCGCTAGCCAGCTCATCTTCATACCTCATCATTTGCGATACAACATGCCTATCATAAGCTTTAAACAATACATCACATAATTTTACAGCAGAAGGATTTTCATAAGCATTTTTTACATCTAAAAATTTTTGTATTCCATTGTATAAAGCAAGCAACATAATAGAAGTCAATAAAACATTGGCTGCTGTTGGCTGCAGCCCATAATCAAACATATCCATATCCACATAAACTTGAACTAACATGACTTCAATAAAATGCGAGCCTGCCATCGTGATAGCATAAAGCAATGAAACAGGATACTTATCATAGTCTATTTGAATATCAGCATATAATTGTTTAAGTGTGTCATAAAGACCTTTTTCCATCTCAACATTGCCATGCTGAAAACGAATAATATCATTCGCACTAATATGATGCTGCCTTAAAAAATCAATTGCTTTTATTTCATCTTGTTTTAATTTTTCAATAATCATACTTGTCGTCAATCGTGTTTCATTTTCTTTTATGACATGACCGATATGATCAGGATCTGATTCCTGATAGTTTTCATACATGTAATAACCCATAGAAATAGTTGAAATGGATGCAGTGACAATGGATGCACCATAACCCCAAAGAAAATTTTCTAGTGGTACCTGAAAAATATCTTTTAATGCAAAAAAGGTGCCTCCAGAAGGACCTGCTATTTTTCTTGCCTCTCTAAAAGATTTGACAACACTAAGTCGACTGATACCTACTGCAATGCGGCTGATACCTGCTGTAATGCATCTGACACCTTCTCCAACACGATTAACAATTGATCTAAGTGTTTCAAACATAAATTACCTCACTAACAATTCGAAGTATCTACTCCCACGTTTGCAAATGCTGTCTTGATATCTTCAACAGAATAAGCATAATCTTTTGCAGCATCCATCACGCCACAAGCCGCATCTGAAAATGTTTTCATACTTGATGTCCAGTAATCCATGTTTGCTTTTATCATCACATTATAAGCTTTATGCGTATCCCAACCTGGTGTTGTTGCAAGGAGATAAAATGCTTTATTTGGAATACCCGTAATAAAATGCGCATCTAAATTTGGATTGTAATCTTTCATGTTATCAATAGAAACGCCGTCTTTTTTAGGATCATCCATGTAACGCAACGCTTCTTCATGTTTTGTAATCGTATCGCCCATGTTCCAATCATTTTTTCCATTCACATAAAACTTCACTGCAGCTGATGTCATATCAGAAAATGATTCATTCAATGCTGACATTTGTTTTTCGGGATAACCAATGAATGAATGCTGCCAAGTAAATCCATGACCGACTTCATGTGCAATGACATCAATCGATGTTAAAGGATAAAATCTTTCACCGCCATCTCCAACATACACTTTATTAATAATAAACATGGCGTTCTCAAAATTTCTCCCATAATGTGCATTAATGGTAATTGGCATTGGTGTTTTACCATCTTCTTGTACCCATGCCGGAATACCATACCAATCATGAAAAAAAGAAGTGATCACATTACCCGCATAAAATGAATCAATACTAGGTGAATATCCTTGATTTACTTCATCATTTAACCAACTGGTTTCATTATTGTCCCAATCTAACCATTCTGTATTATTGTGTTTATTACTATCTTGCTGACATTGTTGAATCACATTCACACCACCGTATGAAGTATCATTCACAATAACATCATCATTTTTAAAATAACAAACAGAAAATTGATTTTTTGGTGCTAAAGTTCCTTTCATTTTTATTCCGGGTAAATGTCCTCTCCCTCCGTCATAAATTAATCGTCCTGTTTTCGCATTACCGCCTACGCCGCCAGCAATGACATTATCTAATGTCATTACTTGGTCCCATTGTTGATAAATATATAATGTATTTGCATCGATAATCATGGTGGGTTGATGCATACCTGCTTGATCTGCTTCAGCAAAAAAACTGGTTAAATAAGCATAATGCGCAATATTTTTTTCATCGATATAAATGATTTCTTTCGCTGATACTTGTTGATCTTTTGCGGCTTGTGTTTGAGTTAAACTTGCGTAAGTTGAAGTTGCTTTTTGTAAAACTTTTTGTTGTTGTGCGGGATTAAATGGCAGTACACGAGGAAGATCAGAAGCCAATGATTCATAAATAATACCATTCATCGTAACAACTGATTTAAATGAATTTTGTGGTTCATGTTTGATAAATGTCGCATGCCAAACAGGATAGCTATCATAATATTCTTGATAACGCGTGTGTTTGACCTGATTAAAATCAATATGAGTATTGACTGTTTTGAATTGTATTGATTGTGTCGCATTTATTGTAAGTAAGATAGAGGGAGATTGATGACGCAAATCAATTAATCTTGCTGCTTCTACTGAGTGAGAAACAAATAATGAAAATGGAATAGAAAATAATAGAGCCGATTTTTTTTTAAAATTCATAACATATGTTCCTTTCAAGTTTATTCAATTCGTCATTCCGCGTTTCGTCGTTGCAAGAGATTTCGTCGTTGCGAGGAGCATGCTACGCATGCTCCTCGCAACGACGAAATTTCAGCTTCCTCAAGCCGCAGATGGCAAGTCTAAGTTTAAAGACGATCTCTAAGTAGTAATTTTTTAATTGTTGGTAATGCTTTTCTTGCTGCCACCTCCCCTGCGTGAATTGTATTTAAACGTTTGTCTCCATCGAACATACCTGTTTCACCAATCTGCGGTGTAATAATCACTTGAGCACCCTCTGCGCTATAATCATTTAATCGTAGCAGCATCATGTTTACTCCTTTTAAAAATACACTCAGGCTATTCGTTGGAATATCACGCGACAAAGGAAAATCAAGACTAACTGCAATAATAATTTTAGGATGAAATCGTTTTGCCACATCCACCGCGACGGGATCAACAATACCACCGTCAATATAATTATTTCCATATAATTTTACAGGTGAAAAGAAAGGTGGAATAGCGCTCGATGCATTAACAACGGGCGCAATCGGACCACTACCAAATACATGTATGCGGCCCGTTAATAAATTCGTTGCAACAGCAACAAAAGGAATAGGTAATTCATCAAATGTTTTTGCACGCATATGATTAATTAAAAAACTTTGTACTTTTGTCCCACTGATGATGCCTTGTCTGATATTCAATAAAGAATATTCGATCACTTCATTGCGATGCGTTGTTAATAATAATCGAATTAACCAATCAGCTGAAGGATGATCTGCATAAAGCGAACCCACAATTGCACCGGCACTGGTTCCAACAATCAAATCAATAGGAATATGATTTTCTTCTAATACTTTTAGGACACCTGCATGAGCAAATCCGCGAGCACTGCCACTGCCTAATACTAATACAACGTTGGGATGTAAATGTTTAAGACGTTGAGAAACAGGTTCTTTGTCGGGGATTTGAATGGGAGGAATCGTTGTGCAGCTGGATAAAAAAATAATGGAAAGAATAAAAAATATAATGCATTTGTGTGATGATGTCATGATTTATAATGAATAATAGTAAATTATTAGGCGGGAAATTTTACTATAGACAGAGCGTATTTTCTAGTTATTCTCGTCGTTTTACAATATTCAGACCCGTCGTCATAAAGACTGTCATTAAAACTATTTCCCTCCCCTCCCTAACCCTCCCCTCCAGCGTTCGCTGGAGGGGAGGGAAATAGTTTTAAACTGAGCTATCACTGAAACACCTGATTCCAGGCAGAAACCGGTGTGCTTCCCGATGAAACAAGGCTAATGGCATTTAATTGTAAACTTGTTCCTGTACTCAAAGTAGACCATGAACTACCGTCCCAATGTATACCTGTTCCATTCGCCCCCACTGCCCAAACATCATTTGCATTAAAATATGACACGCTGAGAAGCGTATTCGATCCAACCGTTGTCGAAGACCAAGTCGATCCATTATAAGTAAGAATAGTGCCATTATTTCCCACAATCCATCCGTTACTAGCCGTGCTTCCATTAGTACTCAACATAGTTATCTCATTTAACGTATTTGTCGAAGGTGAAGTAACCGTACTCCAACTTGTTCCATTAAATTTCAATATCGTACCATTTGCACCAACAGCCCACGCTTCATTTGCGGAAACAACAGATACACTGTTTAAGACTTTAGTGGTAGGACTCGCCATGCTCACCCAATTTGTACCATTATATTCAAGAATCACACCGTTATTTCCAACAGCAAAACCAATATTACCTAATCCATCGCTATCGGTATTAATCACATTAACATCATTTAAAGTTTGATTGGTCGCATTATCTGCTGGTAGACTTGGCGAAGTTGATGGCGTCAAAACAGTCCAACTACTACCATTCCATTTTGCGATCAAATAGCGAAACAGCGAACCGGCGCAAGCCACATGATAAGTCGTGCCCACTGCCCACCCTTCTTGTGAGGAAACCATAGAAACACCATTTAAATTTAAACTAGCGCAAGGAGCTGTTACTGTCACAACCCCCCACGTTGATCCTGTCCAATGCAAAAAAACAAGATTAGTTGTCACACCTCGTCCCACAGCCCATCCATCTGCTTGAGATAACATACTAATCCCATTTAAATTCACCGCGAAAGTCGAGCTATTCAATGCAAATGCATTCCAAGCCATTTCTGTTGAATGGTTCCATTGTTCTAATTCAAAATTTTTACTAGAGACATTTGCTGCCACCCATCCATTTTGTAATTGCACACCCCATTGCAATTCACGTTGATAAGAGGGTGATGCTATCGTTGAAATAGCAGCCTGCGACGTCAAAGAACATTCATATTGACCTACACTTGTTCCGCTTGTATGGTTGGTTGCGATGCTGTCACCAGCACCACGCGTCACGCCAATAAAAGAATTGCCTGAGATGTCAGCATAATCAATTAATTCTCTGTCTATCATGATTCTTCCATGAGAAGCAAAACCAGAAGCACTACTTACAGGAATAGTTAATGCTGCCGATGTCACTGCAGCAGACAAAGTTGAGGTCGCAAATGTTGGTGCACTATTAGCCGCTGACACTGTCAATTGACCACCGCCAAAAGAGGCATTAGTCACAGCTGCTGTACCCGTTAATGCTGCACAAGTCAGACGTGTTGGTGTGCCTGTGATGGGCGCCATTGACAATAAACGCGCACCGATTTCAAGTCCCGATTCAGCATTATAAAATGTTTTTAACCCCATGAATTCCTTTCCACTGATCATGGCACGATTTGAAAACATATAACTAATCACTGATGCCATCAATCCGATCACCATAATCAAAACGACGGCGATAACAAGAAAATATCCTTCTTGATTGCGATTCGGAAGATTCTCAATTTTTTTAATGGGGCCTAATTTTTTTTTCATGACGTTACTCTCACTGCCGCAATCGTTGAATAAGACGTTGATATCGTCCCTTGCGCAACCGACAAACTCATCTTAATAAAACGTGTCAATGATGGCGTTGATGTCACTGCATTATTTTCATCAAAATAACTCAAACTTAATGTTTGTATACCACTAGCTAACACTTGGCCATTACGCGTTAGTGATGTACCACTTAATTGATACTGCACAGCATTGCCATTGATATCCGTAAAGACAAAATTATTTGATGATATAGTAGAAATATCACCTGACGAACGAATCGTGTGAATATCACTCACCATGCGATTTAATCCAAGAAATCCTTGCCATTCAACTTCATTAATATTATTAGCAGTCTGAAAAGTGTTATAGGATTGAAATAAAAATTTTCCTATTATCACACTAATGATAGCCATGAGCACCATCACAAACACCAGTTCAATTAAAGTAAAACCAAATTGTGATGATTGTTTCATCTTAAAAATTTCCTATCTGTGTAGAAAGCGATGCATCAGCTAATCCCCCCACCGAAACAGTCATTGTTTTGTAATTCGTATCACTATCCCAAGTGGTACAACTAACTGAAGCCGACAAAGTATAACCAGATGGTAAAACACAAGCACTGGTTGAAGGTGTGCTCGGACAAGAAAAAACGGAATAGCCTGATAATCGACGCTGTTCGAGTAAGGTTTCCATACAACCGCTTGCTGTGTTTATTGCGACCCATTGTTCATGTACTTGAGGCGTTTTGTTTAGTGCTGCATTAACACCAAGCAAGATAGTTCCCATCAACAACCCACTCACGACAATAAAAACAACTAATTCAATTAAAGTAAACCCTGACTGCTTATTCATTGTAGTGTCACATAACCTGTTTGAGGTGTAACTTGGACAGAGCGTGTCATACCACTTGCTGTCACAGGCACTGCGGCTGTAGAAGCAAGCGCGGTCCCTGGCGAACCGGTATCAGTATATGGAATACCACGCGAATCAAATGCAATGAGATTATTAGGCATATTAGTCAATGTTCCTATGGTGACGCCTTGTGTTAACGTCATTTGTGTCCCTCCTGAAGGTAAAATAATCGCAGACCCTGCATTATTTGTAATTTCATAACTAGAAGAAGATAGCACAACAAAACGATAACGCAGCCCAGTAGACATACTAAGGGCTTGTGCATAACGAAAATCGTTAGCCATCTGTCGTGCCGTAAAATTAACGTTAAGTCCAGTCGTCGTATCCCATTGAGGCACGACAGTAACAGCAAGTATGCCGATGATGGCAATAACCAGGACTAATTCTATGATGGTAAAACCGGCAGCGGTTTTCACGTTCATTAAGATGCCACCTTAAAATTATGATCGCCTGTCGTATAGGTTGATGTTAGACTAATTTATTTAATGTCATTTGATAGGGATTTGTTATGTATGTCAAGGATGATAACCGCCTACAGCATCCGTTAAAAAAAATACTCCAATGGTTGGATCCATTACTTGCTGAGAAACAAACAATCAGCACAAAAGAACGAGTCGCCATCAGTAACATATCAAATGAATTATCCCTAGTTGCCATGAATCATACTCACGAATCCACTGAAATACTCGACGCAACTTCATTACAATTCGATACTGTCAATAATTTATCTTTAATCATGCCAGGCATCATCAATAAACATCATTTGGAGGACATGCCAGCTTATTATCTATTAGAACCTGATGATTACCAAATATTTTTAATTGAATCACTCCCTGTTGCCCAAGATGAAATTTATGATGCTTTAGGATGGCGCTTACGCACACTACTTTCTTATCCCTTAGAAGATGCTGTCATCGATTATTTTATGTTACCACCAAAAAAAAATGCGACATCACCCATGGTCGTTGGAATTGTTGCAAAAAAAAGTCGATTATTAGAAATTTCTGATTGGTTTGATAAAATAAATATGCCCTTACAAATGATTTATATTCCTGAACTTGCCATGCGAAATTTGAGCTCATTGTATGAAGATGACGATAAAAGCACTTGTATACTGTATTTCTATGACAAAGGTATTATCTTAAATATCACTCGAAATAAAAGCATTTATTTTACTTATCGTCTTAATAAACCAGTCATAGAAGAAACAAACAATCTTAAATACGAAGAAATTTGTCTCAATATCATGCGTTATTTTGATTATTTCCAAGCACAATGGCGATATCCAAGCCCTAATCGTGTGTTTGTTATTTCACATGATCATCATGAAGAAATCGCTAAATCACTATCTGAACATTTACTTTTAACAGTGAGTGTTTATCAACCCAAATTTAATTTAATCGATCAACAACAGTTAAAAAAAATAAATAATAAATGTCTATTAGCATTAGGATGCGCTCTTTATGACAATGGAAAATACGTTAAATCAGGAAGTTAATCTTTATCAGATTTTTAAGGCGCCGCCACCGGTAACCTCCCTATTAACATGGAGAATATGTTGTCTCGCTTGTATTTTGCTTGTTCTCATTTTTATTTTAATGACCTTCATTTCTTGGGGCAATATTATTTATCTTAAACATAAAAAAAATGTGTTAACTAAAACATTGCATACATCAGAAAGTCAATTTTATGCAATTAAAAGTAAATACCCAGCCATATTTTTCGCTCACGATGTTGGCGGTTTAATGAAAAATATTCAAGAGCACATAGAATCACAACAAAAAATATTACGTACCATTACTCAAAAAAAACCTTTTTCATCTGATCTGACACTCATTGGACAATTAATTACACCCGATGTATGGTTAACAGATATTATGATTAACGATGGGCTTGAATTTACTTTTAAAGGAAATAGTTTGAGTATGCCAGCACTCCGTTTATTTTTAGATAATATATTAAATAACAAACGCTATGCCGCATATACTTTACACATCAATAAAATAGAGCAAACGCCAACTGGTTTAAATTTTGAAATTATGATCAAGAAATAATATATGGAAAAATATATATTACAATTTAAAACATGGTTTTTAAATCGCTCCACCCGAGAGCGATGCTTTGTCCTTATTTTAGGATGGGCGTTGATATATTTTATATTTTATTTCATATTTTTTAAATCGATTGATGAAAAAACAATGCAATTAAATAATGAAATTACGCAATTAAATCATTCCATCAATAATTGGCAATTACAAATCAATGCACTGCAAAAAATTAGTCAAACTGCGCTTTATAAAGAATGGATCAAACAACATCAATCTATCAATCAAATCGAAAATAAATATAAAAAATTTTTACAAACCTCTTCTTCAGCACAATGGGAAGAAGTTGTTCAAGCCGTTCTACAAACGACTAATACTATCAAAATTGAAAACATTAAAAATTTTCCTAAAACCGCCTTTCAGACAGGGGATCCTCGCATCACATCCCAAATTTATGAACAACCTTTTGTCGTCACAATGACTGGTAATTATTTTAATACGATTGAATACCTTCAATATCTCGAAAAAACATTGCCTAATGTGCAATGGAAACATATTAACTACCATGTGACTCATTATCCTTTAGCTGAAATTGAATTGGAGTTTTCTATTCTTTATGAAGAACCGATTACTTTTTCTCAATAAGATATTTCTCTTGTTATTGATACCACTCATCGCAAGGGGTGAAATATTACGTGATCCTACCTTACCACCTAATCTTCCCGCTTCGGCTGCTCAATCGAGTAGTTCTTTCCTCTTAACGGCCATTTTTACTTATCCCAATGACAGATTTGCCATTATCAACAATAACATCTCAAGGGTAGGTAATCATTTAGATAATTTTACTATTACCAATATTACCCCTGATACGGTAGAATTATCTGGATCCGAAGGTCGTTTTGAACAGCTAAAGATTGCGCCTACTGTAAAATCGGAATTATTGAAATGAAATGGATATTTTTAATGTCAATGCGGCAACATAAAGTTTATCAATGGCTGACAGTCTGTGTCGTATTCTTTCTGCTAACAAGCTGCCATACGATCCATCCCAAAATGCAGACTTCAGAACAACAAATCATGAGTACCCTCAACCACGACATTAAAACAGATGAAGGGCGATATCCTCGTCGCCAGCGACATACGCATCGATCATCATCAATCAATACGGCCTTATTACCGCCATTATCACATTACGTTTCACCCGCTAAAACAGAAACACCTCGGTTTGACGTAGCCGCAAACAATATACCGGCCAGAGAATTTTTTATGGGTCTCGTTGCTGAAACACCTGTTAATATTATTGTGTCGCCCGCCGTTACGGGGACTATTTCACTTAACTTAAAAAATGTCACTTTACATGAAGCATTAGATGCTATCCGTGATATTTATGGTTATGAGTATCACCGCACTTCTTACGGTTACGAAATTTCACCACCACAATTGGAAACACAAGTATTTCATGTCAATTATCTCGATATACAACGTACCGGTCGATCTTACACACAATTAACGACAGGACAAGTAAGTAATAAAGTTGGTACCATCTCTACCGGCGGCAGTGGTTCCTCAGGTACCGCACCGACACCTGTTACGCCTTCTTCAACACCAGAAGGCGTTGGAACAATTAGTAGTATTGAAACAAAAACAGAAATGCAATTCTTTAAAGATTTAGAGAAAGCCGTCACCAATATTGTAGGAAAAGAACCAGGTCGAAGTGTCACGATGAATGCACAAGCGGGTGTGATCATTGTGCGAGCTTATCCAAATGAATTACATCGCGTTGCAAGCTATCTGAATAACTTACAATCTAGTTTAAATCGTCAAGTTATCTTAGAAGCAAAAATTTTAGAAGTACAATTGAATGATAGTTTCCAAGCTGGCATTGATTGGGCCGTATTAGCAAATGTCGCTGCTAATCAACTGAATCAAACAGGAAATAATAATGGTGGGTTTGGACAAGCAGCAAATAGTACCTTCAATGGAACCGATTTAACGAATTTAAATGGTATTTTCGCGATTAAAATGAATGGTAATTTTAAATTGCTGATTAACTTATTGCAAACACAAGGTAACGTTCAAATCTTATCAAGCCCGCATATTTCTACCGTCAATAATCAAAAAGCCGTCATTAAAGTCGGCTCAGATGAATTCTTCGTGACAGGTGTTTCTACTTCAAATACGATTATTGGAACGAATACAATTCCCTCGCAAGATGTTTCACTAACACCATTCTTTTCAGGTATTACACTTGATGTCACACCAGAAATTAGCAGCGCAGAAAATGTAATATTACATATTCATCCGAGCATCAGTACGGTGACGCAACAAACCAAAACCATTGTGTTAGGTGCAAGTTCAACGGGTTCGAATAATACGCTTATTCTACCACTTGCTTTTAGTACCATTCGCGAATCTGACAATATTGTACGAGCAAAAAACGGTCAAGTGGTTGTGATTGGCGGTTTAATGCAAAATGTCATGAATGAAACCATTGTAGGTACGCCATGGGTGAGCAAAATACCCTTCATCGGTTCACTGTTTCGTCGTACAGAACAAATATCCACTAAATCTGAATTAGTGATTTTGTTACGACCCATTGTTGTAACGAATCAAGCTGAAATTAATAAGTTACGTGAATCAAGAAGATCATTTGTTGTATTGAAACGCCCATTCCAAGCGGGTGGCTTACCTAAAATATTTGGTAATGAGGGAGAACGGATAAATCGGTAGTTATGCTCAGCCTCGTCGTTGCAAAGAGGCCGTCGTTGCGAGGAGTACGCGAAGCGTACGACGAAGCAATCCAGGCAACCCCTGTATGGATTGCTTCGTCGTACGCTTCGCGTACTCCTCGCAACGACGAAACACCGAGTTTAGCGTCAAGTTAACTGATTTAATGTAATTTAAATTCTGGACTTGAGGTAAAAAAGGATAACCCATATGTATCAGGAATATTTTCAATTACAAGTTCTACCTTTTGGCCTTACACCTAATCCTCATTTCTTTTGTCAACTAAAAGGACATAACGATGCATTAAACACCTTGCAATTTTGCATACAAAGTGGCGAAGGATTCATTAAAATTATTGGTGAGGTTGGTTCTGGCAAAACATTACTTTGCAGAAAATTATTAGAAAATTTAAATGATAATTACGTCACGGCTTATATTCCCAATCCAGATTTAACGCCCATTGAATTACGCAAAGCGTTTGCACGCGAATTAGGTTTAGATCCTTCTTCCTCTTCAGATCAACATGAAATATTAACTTTAATCTATCATCAACTCATTAAATTACATCAAAACAATAAAAAAGTTGTGTTAATCATCGATGAAGCACAAGCATTGACAGATGATAGTCTTGAAACTTTACGCTTGCTCACCAATTTAGAAACAGAAAGCGCCAAACTTTTGCAAGTTGTTTTATTTGGCCAGCCCGAATTGGATGACCGTTTACGCAAACCACATTTGCGTCAACTGAAGCAACGCATTACTTTTTCACATCACTTACCTCTTCTTAATCGTGAAGAATTAGATGTTTATCTTAATCATCGATTAGCTGTGGCAGGACACACGCATGGTAATTTATTTACTAAACGAGCAAAAAATCTTTTATATCAAGCAAGCCAAGGTGTTCCTCGTTTAGTCAATGTACTTTCTCACAAAGCATTATTAGTTGCTTATGGTGTGGGTGATAAACAAATTGATCACAAAAGCATGAAGATCGCCATTCATGATACAGAAGCCACAAAAAAATTTCGATTTCAATTAAAACATGTCGTTACTGTCATAACTGGTTTATTTATTTTTACTTTGGTTATCAGTTTCATCATAAGGATTGTTTAATGAGCTTAATCAACAATATGTTAAAAGATTTAGAGAAAAGACAGATCCAGCTTGAAAAGCCTTATCTTAGTGCGATCTATTCCAGAAAACAAAAAAGGAAAATTAATTTATCATCTTATTATATTATTCCCTGTATTATATTGCTTGCCTGTTTTTTATTTTTATTAGTCTATTGCATCGTCAAACCTGTGGTGCCATTGCAGCATATCAAATCATTACCAACTGATTCTTTTCAGCATACGCCCATCCTCAACATGTCTGATGAAAACACATGGATTAAACATGGCTCTATTACAGGGATCACAACGCAATTAAAAGATAATATCACTGAAATGACATTTTCACTCGATCATCCTATACTTTATCGACTTGTTACCAATGAAATGAATAATGAAATTGAAATTATTTTTGATAATACTGAATTACAAGCAGCCATTCCTTCTCTTAATCAATTTGTCACTGCGATTCAATATTTACGTGCAGAACAAGACAAGCATGAAACCATTTTTCATTTACGTTTAAGCCCTGGTGCCACGATTCAATATATTAATTTAAGTAATGAAGACCATGATCCAGAATTAGTGTTAGCCATTGCTTCTCCATTAATGAATCCTCTAGTCAATCCTGCGGTATCACCACATACCACTCCCGCTAACATAATAAAAACACCTGCTATTCAAACCGTATTATCAGAACAATACCAATTAGCACTTAATGATATCGAAAAAAATAATTATGAAGCAGCTATTTTACGATTAAATGCCTTATTAAAAACTGATCCAAGCTATAAAGATGCCCGCACTTCCTTAGTAGCACTTTATTTAAATAATGGAGAACAACGTGAAGCAGAAAAAATGATTAATGAAGGGATGCAATTATCTTCTAATTATGCACCCTTTATTGAATTAAAAGCGCGTATTTTAGACTTGAAAGGTAAAACACAACAAGCATTAGATTTATTGCATACCATTTCTCCTCCTATTAACGAAAACCCTGATTATCATGCTCTGATCGCTGCACTCTATGAACAACATAATGATGATGCCCTTGCCATTGATACTTATAAACAATTAATCAATATTAATCCTCACAATGGTAATTGGTGGTTTGGATTAGCTGTATCTTATGAAAAAACAAATCAAAACAAAGCGGCAATGACGGCTTACAAACGTGCTATGGCTGAAGGTCAGCTCAATCCTGATTCCAATCAATATTTACAAACACATTTACAAGCCCTACAAAGGAGTTTACATGAAGTGGGGTAAAAAAAGTTATATTGCAGAGACATTACTCAATCAACAGCTTATCACACAAGAACAATTAGATGTTGCATTAGCAGAACAAAAAATATCAGACAAAAAAATCGGGCAAATTTTAATTGATCTCGGATTTATCGATGAAGATAATTTATTAAAAGTATTATCTACTCAATTACATGTTCCTTATATAGATCTTAAACTTTATCCTATTGAACCAGAAATTGTTAAATTACTGCCGGAATTTTATTGCAGACATTTTCGAGCATTAGTCTTAAAAGATGAAATTGATTTTTATTTAGTCGGCCTTGTCGATCCACAAGATTTTCTTGCTAAAGATGAAATTGAAAAATTAGTAAAGAAAAAAATTGAAGTTGCACTGATTCGAGAAGAAGATTTACTTAGTATTTTAGATACAATTTTCAGACGCTCAGAAGAAATTTCTCATTTCGCTGAATCATTATCTGCTGAATTAAAACAACCAGATGATTTAATCACCGATATTCAAGCCTTCTCTTCAGAAGACATCCCTGTTGTTAATTTATTACGTTCTATCTTTGAAGATGCAGTTCAAGTGAATGCTTCAGATATTCATATTGAACCTGGTGAAAAAGTATTGCGAATTCGTCTACGCGTTGATGGGGTACTGCAAGAACAAATCATTGAAGAAAAAGAAATTAGCCAAGCTTTGATTCAACGCATTAAATTAATGTCTAAATTAAATATTACTGAAAAACGTCTTCCTCAAGACGGACGTTTTTCAATCACAATTAAGCATAAAAATTTTGATGTTCGTGTTTCAACCTTACCTGTGCAATTTGGTGAATCACTAGTGATGCGTTTACTTAATCAATCTGCTGATTTACTCAATCTTGCTCAAATTGGAATGCCTCAAAAAGTATATGAACCTTATTTACACTTATTACACTCCTCTTATGGTTTACTTTTAATTGTGGGCCCAACAGGCAGTGGTAAAACAACGACTTTATACGCGTCACTCAATGAATTAAATAAAGCGGAAGATAAAATTATTACAGTAGAAGATCCCGTTGAATACCGTTTAACTCGTGTAAATCAAGTGCAAGTTAATCCACAAATTGATTTAACGTTTGCCTCAGTGCTGCGTTCTATTCTACGACAAGATCCTGACATTATTATGATAGGCGAATTACGTGATGAAGAAACAACTGAAATTGCATTACGTGCAGCAATGACAGGACATTTTGTTTTAGCCACACTCCACACCAATGATACCGTAAGCACTGCGACACGTTTACTTGATATGGGAGTAGAAGGTTATCTTGTTGCCAGTGTATTACGTGCCATCATTGCACAACGATTAGTAAGACGCATTTGCGCAAATTGTATCACTGATGACAAACTTTCAATGGAAGAAAGCATTTGGTTAAAAACATTTTGCAAAGATTTATCCGAACAAATCTCATTTAAAAAAGGCTTAGGATGTACCTACTGTCATCATACGGGATATTTAGGTCGAATTGGTGTTTATGAATTACTGTTAATGTCTGAAGAATTAGCAGATGCTTTACGACATCAAGATGCCGGTCTTTTTCATAAAGTCGCTATTAAACAGCCGACCTATCGCTCCTTAATGCAAACTGGATTAGATTTAGCTATTCACGGAAAAACAACTATTCAAGAAATTATTCGTATGTCAGGTGAAATCTAATGCCTCAATTTATTTATCGTGGACGAAATAAAGAAGGGCACCTTCGTGTAGGACGGCGTGATGCAGCATCGGCTGATATGCTGAATAATACCTTAATTAAAGAAGGTATTTTTCCTATCGAGATTTCTTTACAAAAAGCTGCTCGTTTCGACTTTGAAGCATTTCAAGATTGGTTTCAAAATAAAAGTTTACAACTGGAAGAACTCTCCATCTTTTCTCGTCAAATGCAATTATTAAGTAAAGCTAATGTACCAATGATAACGGCATTAAAACAACTTGCTGAATACACACGCAGCCGGCGATTGTCGAAAGCCATTAAAAGCGTCATTGATGATCTTGAAAAAGGAAATACCCTATCCACCGCTTTTCAAAATTGTCCTGGTGTTTTCACACCACTCATGGTGCATTTAGTTCAAATTGGAGAAAATACAGGCAATTTAAGCAGTGCTTTTTTACAAATTCATGATTATCTCGAATTTGAATTAACCAATACCAAGCAAATAAAAGCTGCCTTTCGCTATCCGAGTTTTGTGTTATTTACCATCATCCTATCTATTTTATCACTCAATTTATTTGTCATACCGACATTTGCACGGTTTTATTCGAAATCTGGAGTTACACTACCCTGGCAAACTCGATTATTAATTTCAAGTTCAAATTTTTTTATACATGATGGCTTATATGCATTAATCGGGCTAATAATTTTGATAATTTGGTTGTATCGATATGTTCATACACCAACAGGCAGATATCAGTATGACGCATTCAAATTTAAACTCCCGATGATAGGAAAAATTTTAAAACGACTCGCCTTGATACGCTTTTCACAAACATTCGCCATTACCATAGAAGCAGGTTTGTCAGTGACAAAAAGTTTAGATTTAATCAACAACTTATTACAAAATGCCTACCTTAAGGCACAAATTCTTGAAGTAAAAGAATCGATTGAACGAGGAAAAACTTTTACTGAATCCATTAAACAATTGACCTTTCTGACGCCTTTAGAAATGCAAATATTATCCGTTGGCGATCAAAATGGCGCATTAGGCCCCGCTTTAAGTTATATCGCTTTTTTCCATGCTCATGAGATGGAATATGATTTAAAAAGAATGCAAGATACAATTGGCCCTGTCTTGATTGGAATTGTTTCTATTCTTATACTGATTATGGCATTAGGGATTTATTTACCTATATGGAATATGGTAAATTTATACCATGCCTAGGATTTTTTATTTATAAGGAAATATTGCATGAACAGTCTTCTACGCTCTCGTAAAGGGTTTACTTTGATCGAATTGGTTATTGTCATTGCTATTATTGGTATTTTAGCGGCAATTGCCATCCCGAAATTTATTAATATCTCATCAACTGCGCAAAGCAATGCAACGATTGCCATTGCTGGTGCTTTATCCGCTGCCAACGCCAGTAATTATGCTGCCCGTCAATTAAGCTCTACCTTAGGTGTTGCTGTTGCTAATTGCACAGATGTCGCCAGTGCCTTACAAGGTGGCTTACCATCGGGTTATACCATAACAGCAGCCTCGGTGACCGCAGGTGCAACAGTTACCTGTACACTGACAGGACCCAGCTCTACAACCGCAACATTCTCTGCGACTGGCGTCGCTTAAGTGATATAGGGAATAGCGTGAATAGTTTGAAGTATTCATTACTGCTGATCTTATGTCTCATTTTTAGCGGTTGTTCCACGCTAACAATGAGACATTGCAATTGTCCTAATAGCATGACTGATGAAGATATGACAACGAATATACAAACCCGTTTGGCTGGTGATACGGGTCTTGCAGATCAACACGTATTGGTGGATACAAACGAACGAGTTGTGACCTTAAGTGGAACAGTTGAGAATTATACCCAACGTTGTATTGCCATCATGTTGGCAGAAAGAGTGCCTTGTGTGAAATATGTAAGGTCGAGGATTCAAATTAGGCGGTATTTTTAACAACCTATTCAAAGCTAAGAATTTGACAATCCAACTGACAACAGTTCAATTCTGCTATAGGAAGGAAGTCTGTCGTTGCGAGGAGTACGCGAAGCGTACGACGAAGCAATCCAGACAACCCCAGCTAAAAACATGCTGGGGCAAGCCTTTACATAGATTGCTTCGTCGTACGCTTCGCGTACTCCTCGCAACGACGAGACTTAGCTCTTTAGAACAACAAAACCTAATTCCACGCAACAACAGAGACTCAATTATTACTTATCGTGACCTGACAGAATCCCTGTGTTTCTTACGCCAATTTAACTTGATCTTCTTTAGCCATCGCTAAATGATGTTCCACTACCTTCCTCGTCATTGCCAAGTGATTTTGCAATGTGGTATTACTGGTCTGGCTTGAAAGCGTATCAATCAACTGAAGTGCATTTTCATGGCCTGCCACCATCGCATTGATATAAGCTTTATCAAATGCAGAGCCTTTTAATGTGGAAAGTTTCTTCAAGCCCGCACGACCATTTGCCTGTAACTGCATCACTTCACTAGTATTTACCATTTTAATTTTAAGACTGTGAGCAAGTTTCAAGGTAGCGTTCAGACTTTCGGTATGTTGCGCTATCATCATCTTCGCAAATTGAATAACGATAGGATTTTTTGTCTTATGCAACGCCAATCTAGCTGCATTAATTTCGTTATGATTTAATGCAACAATTGAGGCGACAATTGCGCCATCTTCTTGTTGTTGAGAAGCAGTGGCTGCTGTTTGGGTCGTATCGTTAGCAGCAGGATTTGTATTTGCATATACCGGCAAACTTGCGAATACGAATGAAACAGCAGCGAGAGAGACTAATAATTTCAATTTCATTTTACAGTTCCTTTTGTTAAAAATTAATAAAATATCATACGAAGCTACGCTTGGATATGGGGTCAGGCTTGCGTCATTGCATTGTATCAAGATGCAATGACGCAAGCCTGACCCCATTTATTTTTTGAAAATCAATTGCATCAATACACCAGCAAGTAACAAACAAGCCGCTGAAACAAATAATGGCACTTGAGGACTAAAATTTGCTAACACGCCTAGCAAAAAGCCATTCATACCAAAAGCAAATGCCATGATGGCGCCTGTAATCCCCATGACCCAGCCTTGTGAAGAGGCATCCACTTGATTTGAAAATAAAGTGAGAATCGTAGAATAAGCAATTGCTACCATAATAGTGATAAAAACAACATATACCCATACAAATGTGACGCGAGGTGCGAGAATAGTTAACACAATACCTAAAGCAGCTAATAGACATCCTGCCGTCGCACACGATTTTAATGAAAATCTTTTTGTTAGAGGATCAATTAAAAATCCTGTACCAATACCAAAACCCACACCCATCAATCCCATATAAAATCCATTCTGTAAAGAAGTAAATTGATAGATGCGCAACAGATACATTGAAATAAAAGAATAGAAACCCGACCAACCAAAAATCATCACTAACAAAATAATTGACAATTCACGAATCGTGTCATATTTAAATGCTGATAAAAAAATTCCAATGGCATGATGTAATTTAAATTGAATTTTACCTGTTTTAGTAAAAGTTTCACGAAATAAATATTGCAGTAAAATTGCATTTAAGAATGAAATGGCTGCAGCAAAATAAAATGGCGTGTCAAAATTAAACCAAGATATGAGTGAAGATGCCGATAATAATCCACCAATGACAGGGCCTACCGCAAACCCGACTGAAGTAAAAAATAAAATCAATCCGAGATTTCTCGCTTTGTGTTCAGGTTCACTGATATCGACGATGGCAGCTTGAGCAATCGATTGACTGCCCGCCGTAAAACCAGCAATCACACGACCGATCATCAGTAAAGTATAACTAGAAAAAACTACCGATATCGCAGAAAAAAGATAACCGATAACAGCGCCGCCCAAACAAATCATTAATGATTTTTTTCTTCCCATTTGGTCTGACAAATCACCCAAAAAAGCGGCGCCAAAAAACCAACAAAACATGTAAATGCATATGGTTAAACCATATAAAAAATTACGTAAACCGGTATTTAAGTTATGAGAAAAAAAATGTGCGTTAGCATCGAATAATAATGAATTTAAAATTGGAAAAACTAAGCCCAATCCCATACTGTCTATAAAGATCACCAAAAATAAAGGTGACGCAGCTAACATAAATGATTTTTTTGAACTAACTGTTTGCATACATCAACTCCGAAGTTAACCTTCACCTTTACTAATGGACATGAGTTCGCGATTAATTGAAAAACTAAGGACTGTTCTAACAAGGACGATAATGGCTAATAAACCAACGGCATAATAATCCGGTGTTGTCGTCGTACCGATTAAATCAGCTGCGACAATAAATTCTAATCCTAAAATTAATATTCGTCCTAAATGAAGCCGAATAGCATTAATGTTAGCGCCCTCTGCGGTAAAATCAGCCGCATTAAAATTAGCGCTCAGTAGAGAGTACAGATATTGACAGATAGAATAAATAACACCAGAAATAATAATTAACACGCCTATTGATGAAACAATATGCTGAATTATCACAACAATTTTTTGTATCATTGACCAATCCATGATCGCTCCTTTAATACATTTCCCTAGATTCAAATTTACCTTAACGTTCCCGACTCAATCTAACTTGATTCATCCAATACGCTTCCATTTCTTCATCATTATTAAAAACAATACGCTCTACACAATCTGGCCCAGCAAATTGATCGCATTTCCCATCAAATAATTTTCCATTTAAATGATCCGTTTCGTGTTGAAAAACACGTGCTTCCCAGCCTTCCATGATACACTCAATTTTTTTACCATGAATATCATAATAAGTTGCTGAAATCGCTTCATAACGATTCACTTTACCTACTGTTAATGGGATAGAGAAACATCCTTCAAACCCTGTGATTAGCTTAGGTTGTGTTTCTCCAAATCGAGCCAACGGAACATAAGAAGGATTAATCATCACTTCCATTCTATTGCCTTCTCCCGACCCATCAGGTGTAAAAATAAATACCCTTTTATTAATTCCCCATTGATTAGCCGCCATTCCCGCCGCACTTTCATGCGGTGCGCTGGCTGCTTTTAATTGTGGCGGCATAATGGAATAACACATGTCATCAATTAATTGACGTAAAGCGGGATCACTGAAATCCGTTATTTCAGGCATGACTTCACGCAAAATAGGGTGCGTCTTTTCTACAAAAAATAATAGGCTGGGCATGGTATCGCTCGATGGTTTATTGGTTTACTCGTGTTACACAGCATTGTCATCCTGAGCGTAGCGAAGGATCACTAGCATGTATTATAATCTTTTTTTGCGATCCTTCGCTACGCTCAGGATGACAAAACTAGGGTATTACTTACGCAAAAGGATCATTTTCAGGATTTTCACTATGCTGATATTCTGTCTTTCTTGCCGCATGATCTCGCATTTCCTGACCAAACAAACGTGCAATCACATATAAACTCATATCAATACCGGCAGCAACGCCCGATGATGTAATAATATTACCATCATCAACCCAGCGGGCCTGTCTAATCCAATTTGTCTTAGGGCCTTGTTCCTTCACCCATTCAAAAGCAAGTTTATTAGAAGTCGCTTTGCGATGATCAAGCACACCCGCTTTAGCAAGTAGTGCTGCGCCTGTGCAAACGCTTAATAATAATTCTACTTTATTAGCTTGTTCTTTTATCCAGTTTAATAATACTTGATGATAAATAAGTGTTCGCGTTCCTTTACCGCCAGGTACAAGCAAATAATTTAAGTTTGCAACATGATTAATATCAGTATCAGGCATAACAGATAATGATTGTGTTGATCGAATTAATTTTTTTTCTTCCGCAATAAAAACAAGTTTAATTTTGTCTGGCAAAGCGCCAAACATTTCTACCGGCCCTGTTACATCAAGTAATTCAAACTCATCGAATAGTAAGATACCTAGTGTTTTAACTTCCATATTATATAATCCTTAAATTTTGTTATGTCTTTGTTTAGCGTGTTTTAAATCCACACTCTCCGCATAATAGGTTGCTCCTACTTGTCGACAATAAATACTTATATTTCCATTATCTCCTTTAAACTTATATTTACCAGTAGAATCAAAAATTTTTCCATTAAAAGTTACTCTCTTTGGATCAATAAAAACAAAACCAATCGCTCCTTCTCTCGCACCTGCCATATGTGCTTCATTAATTTTTTGACATACTTGATCATATACAGCATCATAAAGCGCTTCACTAGGAAAATCAGATCTTTTAAGATTATTCACCAAACGGTAAATACCAGCGGTAATACCTCTTCCCGTAATATATTCACCTCTTTCTTTCTTTTGTAATGCTTGCTCTTTATCTTTAGATTTTTGTTCTTCAATTTGCTTTCTCTTTTCCTCTCTCTCTTTCTTTTCCTTTTCTTTCTCTTGTTCTTCTCTCATTTGCTTAGTCACATGCCGCGACGTTTTAGCTCGAATAGTTGTTGATTTCGCTGAAACAGAATGAAAATCCTCTCCTGTTTGTTGCGTCCCTTTTCTACTACCTGCCTTTGGCGGAGAAAGAAATGTTTTAAACCTATCTTCATCTAATGGTAGGTTGGTTAATAATTCAATACGCTGATCATTTTGCATTACAATTTCTGCATCGGAAAATAATTTTAATATTGCTTCATGATTATTACTGTTATTTTTGCCAATAAAAACACGAATAATACGCAATCCATTTTCATCACTCTCTGGTTTATATGTCATAAAATCAATATTTTTTTCGTTTGCTAATATTTTAAATTGCGTTAACAATCGATCAGTATTACGTGTTCTCGTTGCAATAATTTCCAGCTCCTGGTTCAACTCTGCCACTTTTTCAGGTATAAGCGACAATAAAGACGAAATAGAAAAAGAAATATAATTACTCCCTTTATCGACGCAATCAAGCCCATACTTCTGAAATAATAACTCTATTTGCAACACCAATGCTGAACGTTTAAGCGTTTTACCCTCACCTTGAAAAATGAGTGAAATACATTGATGAGATTCATCTGTGTCAGGAGATTTAAATTTTCCTTCTTGTACCGTTAAACTAATATGATATTTTTCTTGCGTATCATGAAGTGTATTTTTTAAAATTTGTTTAGCCTTAATTATTTCATTTTTTTGACGTGTTTCATGAGAAAAATCAAAATCTGAGAAAAAATCTCTCGAGGCTATTTCAAGCACCCCGTAAAGAGCAAAAAACAATGATAGTGATATAACAGCATCACCGATAGAACGAAAATCAATTGTTTGGAAAAGTTGATAAATAGCAATTGGAATAATACAAATACTAAAACATCTTGCAATACGTTTGTTTCTTTGTGCTATTTTTTTTAAACTTTCAACTTGATCTTCTAAATATTTAATCGTTGTAGCAGCCTGTTGAGATGTTTTTATATTCATTTGGGAAAATGGTAGAGAAGGATAAAAAAAGTTTTGATAATATCTGCTAATTCGTTGATGTGTACAATCATACATAACTGGTATAAATGATAAAAAACACCTACCCACTTCATAATAACGATTAATTACAGCAAGATTTTCATGTTCTATTTTATGCTTACCAAAACGATAAGCATGATGCTCTAACTCTTTTTCAATTTTTAAGAGACGCGATGCTACTTGCCTTTCTGCGTTAGCAATAGTTTCCATCGTCGACGCTCTCAGTTCTTTCAAGTCACGAAGTTCTTGATCACTCAAACCCGGTCGTTTCAGTATAACATCATATTCAAGTACTGTTTTTTTATTTAATTCCAGCTTTCTCTGCTCTTCATTAGCATAAGATCGAAAGTATTCATTCTCTTTTTCGTACTCATAAATAACACTCGCCTCCTCCGATCCCTTACGAAACCAAGCATTTATTGCACTATCTGGATTCGTCGAGATTTCTTTTTCACAATATGCACGTAATCTATCAAGCATCATCAGGGAAATATAAGAGAGCGACGCCGTTAAAAAATACGTCGGTGGAGCTGAACAATATCGAATAAGTTCAGCTTTTTCTTTAAGTAATTGATCCATTTTTTCTTGTTGTTCTGATGTTCTTCTATCTGTTAGAGTACGTTGCATGCACCTTTTCCTCGATTATCTTGTTTAAAATAAACACAGGTTATCATTCTTATTAGTGTATTATATATTAATTAATCATCAATATGCAATAAAATTGAACATTAATGTGATGTGATATTGATTTTAAGATACTGTTTCAACTAGCGATGATGGCGTTATTTTTTCTTCTCGATGCGAAAATATTCTTTTACCAAAATAACAACTCAAACAACATAACACAGCAATCGCAGCCATATAACCGGCCGGTGCAAAGGGCGAGCCAAATATTTGGATCACTAACGTACATATAACGGGACTTAAACCGCCAAAAAATGCGAACGCTATATTATAACTTGCTGCAACACCTGAATAACGAATTGAAGTAGGAAATAATCGACTTATCATGTCGCAGTAAGAAGCAGGAATAAATCCAAACATCATTGAGAAAGCAAAATAAACAAACACTAATGCCGCTGTACTACCATTATTTAATATTAAAAATAAAGGATAAGTACAAACAGCCAAACAAGCTGTAATAATTAAGTAAACTATTCGACCGCCAAAACGATCAACCATCCAGCCGCCAATCAATATATTTATATTCATTAAAAAAACAGAGAGCGTATTGATTCTCATCACTTCGTCATAATTATAATGAAAATATTGATGTAAATATTGCGGAAAATAAAGATAAAGAAAAACTGAAACACATCCAATTGAAACAAGCAACATACCTTGTATCACTTGTTTATTTGCTTGTTTAATTAACGTAACAAAAGGAATGCGTTGTAACTCCTCTTTTTTTAACGCAGAAAAAGCGGCTGTTTCATGTAAATAACGCCGCACAAAAACAGAAGCCAAACCACATATCCCGCCAATTAAAAAAAGAATACGCCAAGCATAGTCGATAATTTGTGATGTCGTAAACATGGAAGTTAAAACGGTTGTTGAAAAAGAACCTAACATTAAACCCATGTTAATACCAAAAAACAAAGTCGCTAAAGCAAAACCGCGACGATTATCTGGCGCATGCTCAGCAACAAACGTAATCGCTGCTGGAATTTCACCGCCAAGTGCTAATCCCTGCATCATTCTTAATAACAATAATAAAATAGGAGAAGCAATGCCAATTTGCGCAGGTGTTGGCAATAAACCAATGCCAAATGAAGGGAGTGCCATAAAAACAACGGTTAATAAAAAAACAACTTTTCTGCCGTACCGATCACCAAAATGGGAAAAAATAATACCGCCTAAAGGACGTAATAAATATCCGATAGAAAAAATAGCTAAAGTTTTTAGAATTGCAACTTCTGCTGAATTATCAGCAAAAAATATTTTTTCTAGCATGGGTGCGAGAAAGATGTAGATAATAAAATCGTAATATTCCAACACCCCGCCCAGAGAAGAAAGAAACAACGCTCTTTTTTGTATGGAAGTAAAAGACATCTTAATCAGCCGACAATTGTTCTTCACTCAATGCTTGCAGCACTGATTTCTTTTCTTTACAGGCTTCAAAAAATCGAGATAAATGCGGCCAGGATTTTCTATCAATACCAAAATGCGGCAACCATCTTGCAACAGTAAATAAATAGGCATCAGGCAGCGTAAAAGAATTTCCAACTAAATAATTACGATTTTTAAGATGTTTATCAACATAATCAAATTTAGTTCTAAGATAAGGGACAAACATTTTTTCTTTTAATTCAGCAGGTATGTTGGGATTAAATAAAGGGCTGCAATTTTTATGTAAATCGGTAGCAACGTAATTCATCCATTCGAGTACTTGATAATGGTCAAACTGCGTATTTGGCGGAAATAATTTAGTCGCGTGATGTTTGTCTGCTAAATATTGTTGAATCACACCATTTTCCGTTAATATTTCGCCTGTATCTAGTTTGAGTGTAGGTACAGCGCCTTTAGGATTAATGGCAAGAAAATCTTCCCCTTTTTCTGTTTTTTTTGTTTGCAAATTAACCAATTCAAATTCGCAGGGAATACCCATTTCATGAAGAAGAATACGAACGGCTAATGAACATGCGCCTTTACTATAATAGAGCTTCATCTTACCTCACTCCTATGAAAAAATGTTGAAAGATGATACTGTATCTGCCGTGTAAAAACCAACAAAAAGAATGGGGTCAGGCTTGCACAATTGCACATTGTGACAATGTGCAATTGTGCAAGCCTGCCCCCTAAAGAGAGGAATCAAAATGAGTAATATTGCGATTGATCATCCCGTATTAGGGAAAAAAACTGAGTATGTTAATCAATACGACCCTCAATTACTTTTTCCTATCCCCCGCAAAAAAAATAGAGACGCAATTGGTGTTACTCAAACATTACCTTTTTTTGGTTTTGATATCTGGAACCATTATGAAGTTTCATGGTTAAATCAAAAAGGTAAACCCATCGTCGCAGTGGCAGTGATCACCATCAAATGCGATTCCATTAATATCATCGAATCAAAATCAATGAAACTTTATTTCAATTCGCTGAACAATACTATGTTTCATGATATTGATGAAGTAACAAAAGTGATTGAAAAAGATTTAAAAGAACGCTTGGAAACAGATTTTATTCATGTTAAATTAATTCCTGTTTCGCTTTTTAATAAAGAAGAAATTTATTCTGCGTTTCAAGGCATTTGTATCGATCAATTAGATATTCCCTGTTCGACTTATCACGCTAATCCTGCTTTTTTACAGACTGAAAATGAAGTTATCACTGAAACGCTTTGTTCAGATTTGCTCAAATCTAATTGTCTTGTGACCAATCAACCGGATTGGTGCAGTGTACAAATAACTTATACCGGTAAGAAAATTAATCATGAAAGTTTGTTACGCTATATTGTTTCATTTAGAAATGACAATGAATTTCACGAACAATGCGTAGAAAAAATTTTCATGCAAATTAATACTTATTGTAAGCCTTCGGAGTTAATTGTGTATGGACGCTCAACGAGACGCGGCGGTTTAGATATTAATTCGTATCGTTCTTCACAACCGGTTGAGTGGAGTAGGATTCCGAATATGAGGTTATGTCGGCAATGAAGGTTAGGATTATACTCAGGCTCGTCGTCCCGCGGCTTGTCCGCGGGATCCAGAAATAATAAACAAAAATCGCGTAGCTTCTCTGGATCCCGCGAACAAGCCGCGGGACGACAGCGCATAAGACGAAAATTAAAATCTATACTAAGGACATTATGCAACCTACCACCGAAAACACAGAAAAAATTCAAGGTACCGTCGAACGTATCACCTTCCACAATCCTGAAAATGGATTTTCTGTTTTACGTGTTCAAGTCGATGGCTACCCTGACTTAATCACCATTGTCGGCCAAGCATTCAATATTGCGGTCGGTGAAACCATTGAATGTGAAGGTACCTGGCAAAGAGATAAAACTTATGGCAAACAATTTAAATCTAGTCATCCTATTCAAGCCGTTTTACCTCACACGCTTGCTGGTATGGAAAAATATTTAGCTTCTGGCATGATTAGAGGTGTTGGGCCTCATACCGCAAAACTTTTAATTAATGCATTCGGTGATCAAGTCTTTGCTGTTTTAGATAAAGAACCTGAAAAATTAGCGACATTACCTGGCATAGGAAAAAAAAGAAAAAAACAAATTATCGCTTCTTGGTCACAACAACAATCCATACAAAATACCATGGTATTTTTGCAGTCTTATGGCATGAGCGTCAATAAAGCAGTACGCATCCATAAAACCTATGGCGATCGCGCAAAAGATAAAATCACAGAAAATCCTTATCAATTAGCTTTTGATGTACAAGGTATTGGTTTTAAATCTGCAGATGAACTTGCAATGCGTTTAGGATTTGAAAAACAATCTATTCATCGAGCACAAGCCGGCATACATCATGTTTTACAAGAACATTGTCAACAAGGTCATTGTGCAGCACGTCATGAAGCCTTAATTGAAAAATGCAGTGAGTTATTAGAAATCGATGCTTCTATTATTCAAGAAGCCATCAATAAAGAAGTGAGTCAGCAACATCTTATTATCGATCAGCTAGAAGAGGAAACGGCTATTTTTCCTGCTCTTTTTTATCATGCTGAATTATCTGCCGCGCAAGAATTAATAAGATTATTACAAGGCAAATTACCTTGGGGTGAAATCGATGTCATGAAAGCGATTCCTTGGGTTGAAGAAAAAACACAATTACAATTAGCGGATTCACAAAAACAAGCAATAGAAATTGCCTTGCAGCATAAAGTAATGATCATCACAGGCGGCCCAGGCGTTGGTAAAACAACGATTGTAAACAGCATGCTTTATATGATGAGAGCAAAACGATTAAGTGTTGCGTTGTGCGCACCAACAGGAAGAGCAGCTAAACGATTAGCAGAATCGACGCGATTAACAGCGAAAACTATTCATCGTTTATTAGGATTTAATCCTGAAACACGTTCATTCAAACATGATGATACGAATCCATTACCCATTGATGTTCTCATTATTGATGAAGCATCCATGATTGATATTTTATTATTGCATCATTTACTGAAAGCCGTGCCTGATCATGCTGCTGTTTTTTTTCTTGGTGATGTTGATCAATTACCTTCTGTGGGATCGGGTGCTATTTTAATGGATATGATTCGTTCCAACATTATTCCTACCGTTAAATTAACAGAAATATTTCGACAAGCCGCAAATTCTCATATCATATTAAATGCACATCGCATTAATACAGGTGAATTACCTTTACCTAATGATAGCGCACTCAGTGATTTCTTTACGATTTATGCTGATTCGCCAGATGAAATACAACAACAATTATTAACGCTTGTTACCACACGTATTCCATCTTTTATGCCTTGCAATCCCATAACAGATATTCAAATTCTTACACCCATGAATCGCGGTCAATTAGGTACAATTGCTTTAAATAGTGTTTTACAACAAGCATTAAATGGAGAAGCACAACCCAAAATTTCTCGTTTTGGTCTCACCTATTCCCCTGGTGATAAAGTCATACAAACCGTTAACAATTACGATAAAGATGTTTTTAATGGTGATATTGGCTTTATTGCGCATATCGATTTAGATAAAGCAGTCGTCAAAATTGCGTTTGATCATAAAATTGTTGAGTATGAATTTAATGAATTAGATGAATTGAGTTTGGCTTATGCGATTAGTATACATAAAAGCCAAGGGTCTGAATTTCCTATTGTGATCATCATTGTATCAACACAACATTATTTAATGTTAGCCAAAAATCTTTTATATACGGGTGTAACACGTGGCAAACGTTTAGTCATTTTATTGGGCAGTAAAAAAGCTGTTCATATTGCAGTCAATAATAACCAAGAAAATAAGCGATTAACGAAATTAGCTGAACATTTGAGCGTGTTAAATCACGAAATTTAGTGTACAATAAGTTCCATTATAATAATTATGATCACTAAAATAACATGCTCACACATTATGAACCGATAGATAAAAAATATGTCGCCCAAACAGGCTTTAAACTGTTGGGACTATATGTAGGCGTGGGCGGATTAACCGTTAATATTTGGATGCAATTTGCATCACAAGAAACACAAGATACCTACACTTGTGAAAATGCACAGCTGCAATTTAATGATACAAGCGCTCTCACTAGGTTTTTAAATGCTTTTTACAGAGATTATGGCAATCGCATGTTTAACTTTGGCGGTTTATGTGCTCTTCTCATTCCTACCAGTTATTTCGCAGCTACACAACTCAGTTTATGTTTGAAAAATAAACCTCTACTGAAAGATGAAATAGTAGATATGATTGTTAACGCAGCAAAAACAAGCTTTAATGTTGGAAGTACTGCTGTATCGATCGCCCAACTTCATTGGCCCAATGCAGCTAAATATCCTTTTATCATTTTCTCTGGTACGCCGCTTATTCGACCTGCTTTACGTTTTTTTGATATCAATTATCCTGCTCGACCTTCTTGGCCAGCATTACATCGTGCCATGCCAAATAATGCAATGATGGCAAAAATTGCAGCTTCTCTTGAAGCTATCTCAACCATTGCTGGTCTTGCTTCCGCTGTAGATGGTTTCATCGCTATGATGGCTGATCTTTTCTTCGATGCAGAACATAAAAATGATTGGCCTTATACTGATTTAACACTTAACATTTCGATTGGTGTTTGTATTTTCGCTGGTGCATTATCTATCCTGCATGAACAAGGTTATTACTATACAACCGCTGCTTCTATGTTATTAAGAACTTTTCGTTTAATTGATATGCCTTTACTTTCAATTCTTTTCTGTCTTGATCAAGATTTAGAAAATTACAAAACATTCGATAATCTAGCGATTTATTTAGTCGGACTCATTTCTCTTTTTTCAGCGTTTATTGCAGGATTAAGTGTTAATTATACGATGCCAGCCAATGATAATGATCCTAATAATAATCCCGAACCTGCCATCCCTGAAATTCATGAAGATGAAAATGAACAAGCCGCCGGTGAAATAAGACCCTTAATTAGTCCAATCGATCAAGAACATCCTTCTATCAATACTGCTCCTAGAGAAAATGCACGCCATCAAATAATACAGGTTAGCCCTATATTCAATTTATTTTCTTCTAGCAACTCTTCTCAATCTGAAAGTGATTCAGAAGAAGCTGACTATTCTGAAGAGACTGACTTTGATGATAGAATTACATTTGGAGCAACGACATGAAGACCATTAGTAAATATTTTCTATGCCTCATGAGTTTTGTTTTTTTATCTTCTGCTTATGCTAAAGCCTGCATTCCTCATCATGATACTTCCGTCAAACTACTTTTTTTACAGCAAGCTAACTCAGGCTCAATACTTCCCATTAAAAATAAAGCGGGATGTTATCAACTTGTGCTTGAACGTTTACATCCTCATATTTTATATTTCGGCAGCGCACCAAGCAGAAGTACAGGTCATTTTACCGTTCAACAATTTCTTGTCACATTAGAACATAATCAACGCGTTGATCTTGTTGTCCCAAATGGCACCTTAAATGCTTATTCTGACCCGCTCAAACGAGAAATTAATTTAGTGGGTAAATTAAGCAATGCTTTTTATAAAAATAAAGATTTTCACTATAACTTTTGTTTGTTAAACGATAATAAAACAGTAAAAGAAGGTAAATTGCGCGTCATCAATTTATTTATTGATCCTGTCCATCGTTGGCCGCCGTAGATTCCGTCAAAAAAATAAAATCATTATTCCCCGCAAATAGTAATATCCTGATCCACGCTAATACAAGCATGATAATTTTCTATCATGTTAGAAATGACCGTATTGATAAAAACATCTTCATCCGATTCCAAATTCAGCACATTTTTCAACGGTGAATTAAAATTAATGGGAAATACAACTTGGTAAGGCGCAAGACTAAATAAAGAAACTGGCGTTGGTGGTGGTACTGGCGGCACAGGTGGTGGTACCGGTCCAGAAGTAATCGTTAAAAATGAACCAACATAATTCATATTATAATTTGCGCCAGCTGCTAACGTACCAATCGTAATGGGATAAGTACCAACACTTTGTCCAGGAACACGACTCAGTTGGCCCGTTAAACTATCGTTAATATTAGTCACACCTCCCATCCAATTCGTAACACTATTATCCACCAAACCATTGTCAGAATAAGTCAATACGGGATCAGGTGTACCTACTACTTTAGTTTCAGGATTTGCTTGTACGGTCAATGAAGCTTGATCAATCGATAACTTTGGTGATCCTGTAAAAACAGGCGCACTATAATTTCCTGATGCACTACCCGATAATGCATTGAAAGTCGCAGCTGTAATAGCATACGGACCTCCATTAACCGTTTCTCCAGCTACTCTCGTTAATGAAGCAAGTGTTGTTTGCACATTTCCCGTATCATTAATATTAGTTACATTACCATTGATATCTGTCACAGATCGATTCACCACATTTCCCAACGTGACAGTAATTCCATTTAATGCAGGATCATTCGTACCATAAGTTTTATTTTGATCAGCAATACTTCCTGTCAATGGTCGTTGTGTAATGTGAAATGGATTACTCAATCCATTAAACGTTAGATTATAATTATTGCCACCATTACCATCATTTATCGTCACCGTATTTTGTAAGAAATTATAATTACCGACATTTTCTCCCGCAGCGCGTCCCATGGAACCTGTTGGCGTATCACTCCCAAATAATGTGCCAGAGGTAACGGAATAAGCTGTCGCAGCTGAAGCAGGATCATCCGTACCATATACTTTTGTTTGACCGCTGTTTGAACTAATTGTTAATGAAGCTGGTGTAATAACACCTGTATTGGTGCTGGCACTATTTGTTGCTAAAGCATAACCATACACTGTCGCTGCGCCATTCGTTGCACTAGCAATCGTAATGCCTGATACAGAAACATTAATACCATTACCCACATTGATTGTCGCATAGGTTCCTGTTGATGGATTAAATGTCACTGTATCACCATCGACTGTACCCGTACTCGCATAATGGCCCGTCAAGGAAGCCGTATTAGTCGCATCATACGTTTTTGAAATCGTCCCCGTTAATGATGGTGTAATCGTAGGCGCCAAGGTATAAAGAAATCCATTTCCTGTTCCTTGCACAGTAGTCACACCAAAAGTTGCATTATATTGTTTAAAGTTATAAGCAAGTCCACCACGATTATCTGGTGTACTGCCGCCAAAGGGATTTGGATTACTTGACCACACAAGAAATCTACCATTACTGCCAGGATTTAGTGAAAATGAACCTGAGTTATTAAATCCCGCACCTGACAACACAAGAGAATTGCCTATGCCGCCTGCTGTTAGTGAACCTGATAATGAAATAAAACCTGAAGAAGTTGCTGTTAATATTCCGCCTACATTAGAAGCACCTAGTGTTAAATCCGCAGCATTATTTATCGTGGCATTGTTTGCACCAGTAGTTGAAAGTGTTACTGCACCGCCAAATTGATTCGCTTGAGTCAGCGTAATAGCATTCGCACTAGCATTAAAACTTGAAATATTTGGTATAGTCAATATTCCAGTTTGTGTAATATTTCCATTTGCAGTAACCTGCAAGTTATTCGTTATACCGGTCAATGTAACAGTTGATAATGACAGACCTGCGTTAGTTAAATTCACCGTCAAATTAAATGCACCATTAATATTATTTGCGAATGTCATGGTACCTGATCCTGCACCAGCAATAGTTGTATTGCCTGCCAGTGTAATCGGATTATTGAGCGTGATATTATTGCCACTCAATGTCAAAGCACCTGTCCCTCCTCCATTCAAAGATAATGTATTTGTATTACTTAATGCTGCGTTATTAAATGCAAGATCTAATGTAGAACCTGTCGTCACCGTAGTCGAGGTAGAATTACCTAATCCATTGGGATTTCCAATACTAAGCGTACCTGTATTCAGTGTTGTGGCACCGCCATAAGTATTGTTCCCATTTAATGTAATAGTACCTGTTCCTACTTTTGTTAAATTAAATGCGCCGCTAATAATTCCATTTAATGTTAATGTACCAATGCCGCCTATTCTCGAATCAGAAGCCAAAACGATATTGTTATTTACTACATTATTTGTACCTGTTCCTATCAATGCACCAACAAGGCCTTGTCCATTTCCATTTAATGTAATTTGATTGGTGTTAGTCAGCGTGCCTGCAGAGAAATTCATTTCTAATGTTCCACCAGAAGCAACTGTCGTACTTGTTGTGTTTCCTAATCCACCTACATTTGCCACTGTGAACACACCATTAGTGATATTTGTTGCACCACTGTATGAATTGGCATTTGATAATATCAAATCACCATTACCTGCTGAGTTTATTCCACCTGCTCCAGTGATACTGCCAGCAAGATTGAATGCAGCATTAGCTGTTGTTGATGTAATCGTTGTTGTGTTGTTAAGTGAAATAGGATTACTTAAAGTATCTGTCGTATTAGCCGCTGTTGAATCTGTTAATGCACCGCCTGCAAATGTCATCGCGCTATTGTTTGATAAAGTGTTACCACCAAGATTAAGACTCAGTGTGCCGCCATTGACATTAATGTTTCCTGTCGTACCTAAGGCACCTTTGTTCGTCACACTTAACGTACCTGCACTCACCGTCGTACCACCAGTATAACTATTGCTTGCATTACTAAGCGTTGTTATGCCAGCACCTACTTTAGTCAAAACACTGATACCGCTTTCACTGATAATGCCATTTAAGACAAGCGAATTTGCACCACCAACTGATGCACCACCGCCTGCGAGTATAATATTGTTTGATAATGTATCCGTTGTCGTACTTGAAAATAACGCACCTGCTCCACCTACACCAGTGCCGGTA
>Ga0207140_1016_pt1 | contig 42461 bp, 33 predicted proteins | sample Alteio_BWMinHeat_4_FD_153528 | JGI IMG/M metagenome (GOLD analysis project Ga0207140, IMG submission 153528) | Enriched cells from forest soil in Barre Woods Harvard Forest LTER site, Petersham, Massachusetts, United States -... | ecosystem: Environmental > Terrestrial > Soil > Temperate forest >... | reverse complement strand
TCATCCTATTCCGGGGGACCAAATCGCAGGAATTATTAAGATAGGTCATGGTATTGAAGTGCATATGCTGCATTGTCCTAACATCGAACGCTTTCATGATCAAGCAGATAAATATGTTCCGCTTTCTTGGGAAGAGGGTATTGCAGGCAATTTTTCTGTGCAATTGAAAGTGGATTTAATTAATCAGCGCGGCAGTTTGGCTTCTTTGACTTTAGCGATTTCAGAAGCAGAATCTAATATTCAAAATATTCGTGCGCAAGAAAGTGATGAGCATCATTTTCATGTGGACGTGACGATTTCAGTGCGAAATCGTCCGCATTTGGCGCGTATTTTGGGGAAGATACGAAAGCGTAAGGAAGTGATACGGGTGATGCGGCGCAGGCCGCATGCGCATTAAGGTCTATTCACAATTCTACTATCTTGGGTAAAAAACTTTGATTTTCTGCGCTTCGCTGCTCATTTACTTCTATGTAAACTGCGCTGCGATGCTCAAAAATCAAAGTTTTTTACCTCAAGCTAGCGAATTGTGAATAGACCTTCTAAAATGTACTTCCCTCCCCCCTCTCACCGTCAACACAACTTCCAATTCCCCATTCATCACCACCAAATCCGCGTCTTTTCCCATCGCGATACTGCCTTTTTTATTTTGCAGCCCCAACACACTCGCCGGATGATAAGAAGCCATCATCACAGCATCGCTCAATGAACATCCTGTAAATTGCATCACATTTTTAATGGCTTGCGGCATGCGCAAAACACTCCCCGCGAGTGTACCATTTGCAAGTGTCACTCGTTCATTAATTACTTCGACTTCTTGTCCGCCCAATTCATATTTACCATTTCCTAAACATTTTGCACGCATTGCATCCGTCACTAACACAATATGTTCTTTGTGTTTTACTTGTAATATTAATTTGACAATCGCAGGATGCAAATGAATGCCATCAACAATGATTTCAGTCATCACACGTTCCGATAATAATAAAGCAGTGACTGCGCCTGGCTCACGCTGATGAATGCCGCGCATCGCATTAAATAAATGTGTGGCATGTGAGCAACCTGCATCAATCGCCTTTTTTGTTTGATCGTAAGTTGCATTCGTGTGACCAACTGAAACAATAATTCCCATTTTCACTAAGCTTTGAATTAATTCGTTTGAACCAGGTAATTCAGGCGCAAGCGTAATTAATTTGATGATGTTATCTGATGCAGCTTGCCATTGCTGAATTAAATCAGCATGAGGTGATTGAAGAAATTCAATTTGTTGTGCGCCCGTTTTTTCAGGTGCAATAAAAGGGCCTTCAAGATGTACACCAAACAAAGCAGCGCCTTCTAAATGATTTTTTATCGCAGCCGATTTTTTTAAAATCGAAATAATTTTTTCTGAAGGTGCTGTCATGGTCGTTGCTAAAAATCCAGTGACGCCCTCTTGAGCTAATGCTTGTGAAATAGTTTGAAAGGCAAGATCACTATCATCCATGACATCTTTTCCTTGTGCGCCATGAATATGTAAATCGATAAAACCAGGCACGAGTACAAAATCAGGAGAAAAATGGTATTGTTTAGCTGGCAAATGATGTTTGATCATATCAGCAGGAATAATCGCTTTAATTATTTTATTTTCTACAATCAAAGCATGATCATCAAGCCATTGTTGTTGAGATAAAATGCGTGCACCAGAAAAAATGAGTCGAGTCGTATTCATGATTTATTTTATCTTCTCGCGTAATAATAAAATGGCCCCTGATACGGGCGGTAATTGACACGGTCGTAATCGTTCGCGCAAAGCCTCTCCTAAATAAGGTTGCATAAATTCAGCGACACCACCAACTAATGCACAAGGTAAAAATGTATTTTGATCGATTTGCTTTGCGCGTAATGCTTTGTCTACTTCATCAATCGCACACGCGCCAGTTTTCATTAATTGAATTGCTTTTGCATCGCCATGATTTGCTTGTTCTATCACTAAAGGAGCGAGTTCTGCAAATGCAGTGGAATTAGCTTGATTTGCCCACGTGACTAAATGATCGAGATGACAATTAAATTTTTCATACACACGATGCGCTAATTCAGAAGCAGGCGAACGTCCATCTAACCAACACAAGGTGGTATGAATCGCCTGCATGCCAAGCCATGCACCGCCGCCTCTATCATCATGTGGAAAACCAAACCCGCCTACTTTGCTGATGTGGGCCTGTTCGATTTGTAATCCTATCACGCCTGTTCCAATAATCATGACAGCACCATCGTTGCCGTTGTGCGCTCCTAAACAAGCAGTATGTGCATCTGAAGCAACAATTAGTGTGCGAAATCCTTTGGCTTTTTGTAAGAATGCGTCATAGGCTTCTTTGACTTCGGAGCCGGCTAATCCCATGCCAACTTGTAATCGTGCTTGATCTTTTTCAAATGAAAGACCTAAGGGATGTAGAACGGCATCTAATGCAGTGCGAATAGAATGCCATGTTTGCTCGACAGAAAGACGAATATTCGCAGGCCCGCTCATGGCTTCACCTAATAATTGACCTTGAGTATCTTCAATTCGTACTGTACATTTAGAAGCGCCACCATCGACGCCGACTAATAAAGTTTGCATAGTAAAATCCTTCCCATTACACTCTTAAAGGAAATTTAATCAAAATCGCGTTATATTTAATGGAGTTAGAGCCATCCTCAGGACGTAGGGAGACGCCATGAAAACAGCTTTATGTCATTATCAACTCGCCAATATAGAGCATCATTTGTATCTTTACCTTGATCCTAAAATCTTTGAAGGTATTTTACCGATATTAACAGAGACACAACAGGATCAATTTATCCGCCAAATTTGTGATAGTCTTGCGATGGCCATTCCTCAAGATATCGTTGAAAAACATCTTTATATTAAAAAAGCGTATCGTCGTCCAGACTCACAAGATATCACGTTGTTTTGTACGGATGGATTTTTAGTTGATTCTGCATTTAATATTCCTGTTCATGAATTACCATTTCAAAATGAACGTATTCAAATAAAAGAAACAGAGCAATTATCCAATCGTATTAAACTCAACAATGATATCATTAAAACAATTAATCAACGATTACCTAGCTTTGAAGAAGAAGAAAAAAAAATATTTTCAATCTATTCATTAAAAATGCCTTCCATTAAAAAAGAAGAAGAAAAAACCAGAGTCAGAACAAGAATCGCGACAGAAGATCAACAAGATAAATTAACCATGATTTTTGCTGAAATCAATATCATTAAAAAAGAAATTTTGGAAATAAGTCAAAGCAAATGTGAAATGCTGACAGATGCTATTGATCAAATGAATGCAATGCGTAATAAATTAAATGACTTAGTATTTAAAGAGATGACTGATATTAGTCAAGAAAATAAAGAGCAAACCAAGCAAGCAATCGATGAAGAATGCAGTGAATTGACTCAAATCACGGCTATGTTAAAACAAAAAATGGATGACATTGCGCCTATTGATAAGCGATTTAATGAAGAAACAAAAACAATTTATCAAGAAATTACTCAAGAAATGGAACAGTTTGGACAATTCAAACGGTATTTGATTGAAGCGTTATATGCAGCTGCAAAAACATATAGTCAAGTGTTTAGTAAAGCGTGGCCTAATGTTTCAGCTAATGAAAAGAAAGTGATGATTCATGAATTTAATCGTAAGTTTTCAAATATTGCTTATTTGAAAGATTCAGGTGAATTGAGCGATATAGGAGAAACATTAGGCGAGATGATGCCAGTGTCATTGTCAATGGAAGCATTACAATCAATTGTTTCAAATGAAGATAAAGATAAATTAGGATTGCTGCAAAAATGTAATACGTCATGGGTAGAAGAATCGCCTGAATTAAAAATAGTGCTTAAAGAATTGGGAAAACTCAATGCATTATATCGCACTTTTTTTCAGGAAGATTCACGATTTTCGACGGCAGAAATGATTCAAATTATCCGTGTTCCTTTTCCACGCAGTTTTCAATTTAAATTTTCTGATCAAGCGTATCGTTATCGAAAATCAGTGGATGATTTTTGTAAATCAAGAAAAGATGTTATTACTCAAAGTGCGCAAACTTATAAACGCATGATGCAGTTAAATGAAATCATGGATAAGGTAAATCGTACGTTACGTGAAGCTGAAAATATGACGACAACGATTCGTGCTTCAGTGAATCGCCTTAAAACAGTGTTGCAAGAAACAGAAGGCAGTCATGATGTTTTTTTACAGGCTGAAAAAACATTAGCATCATTAAAGCAAATGCAATTAATTGCTCAACAATATAAAGAAAAAATTGATGAAAATATGCCGCCGAAATTGAATATATTAAAACGAAAAATGGATGAATTAATGCAAGAAGTGGATACAGAAGTATTAAATGCTTCTCAAGTGATGCACGAGATGTTGAGTATTAAAAGTCAAGTCGATCGATTGATACGAGAAGCAAAAACGAATTCAGCAAAATGGAATGCGCATTCGTTTGAAGATAAAATGAAACAAGCGCAAGAAAATAATGAAGTGTTAAATGCATGCATGAAAAAAATAGATGAATTGTCGAGATTATTGAAAAATTATCAAGAAATTTTATCGACAGAACAATTAGTTGCTTCATATAACATTGAAGGTATCAAGAAGCAGCATCAAGAAGTGAAAAGTGTGATTTTGAATTTGATCAGACAACAAAATCAAGGTTATGGCAGTGTGTCTGATGAACGAAAAACGCGTGTTGTTGATTTGTATTCACAAATTGATACGTCTGTGGGGCAGATTTTGCAAGAAAGTAAAGAAGCGATTCGTTTGAGAGATGATTTGTTGAAAGAGTTAAATAAAAAATCTGAGTTAACAGAGGAAGCACTTCTGGCGAAACGTGAACCACTGAAGGAAAAAATACAAATGATAGAAGCTGCGATGCGGCATATTATGGGTAATTTGGCGGAGATTAAGAAGTCGGTGTAGGGGTGTTATCTTGTGGAAGTTGTCATCCTGAGCGTAGCGAAGGATCACTAAGCAAGTATCATGTCGTATTTTAGTGATCCTTCGCTACGCTCAGGATGACAACTTTGCTCAGGATGACAGAATTTCTATTTGTTCAGGATGACAGATTTCTTCAATTGTTTTTTTAATTCATCCACTGACACGCGTGTGACGCCATCTTCAGTCATCGTTTCTTTTTCTGCAGGCATAAACGCATGTGCATAAACAATCTCAAATACAGCATGCCATTTGCCATGTTCATCTGGCAGGCAATTTTCTTTAGGATATGACACATCAGGTGTAAGCATTCCACATTCTTCCAATTCAGCAAAAAATTTATTTTTCTCTCGATAAACTAAGGTACAATAATCTACATCTAGTACAGGATCGCTAAATTTTTCTTGCAATAATAAATCGCCTAAATCATGCATATCGATTCGTTCTGGCAAATAAGCAGAACCTAAAATTGATTGCCATTCAAATAAAGTAGCGGGCCCTAATGCACTAAATAGTAATAAACCATCGGGTTTTAACAAGCGATGCCATTCACGTAGTGTTGCAGTGAAATTATTTTGCCAAGGTAAAAATAAATTAGAAATCACAAGATCAATAGATTGATCAGGTAAATTTAATGCAGCAAATTTTGATTGATCAGGTAAAGGTAATTCAGCAAGTTTTGATTGATTAGATAAAGTTAATTCATCAGCCTTCAAAATTTTTGCTTCAGGATATCGTTGTTGTAACGCATCAGTTAAATGACTTTTTTCGCTGCTGACATCAAGAATCATTTGCGGTTTTAATGTCATCCACTCAAGACGATCCATTAATTCTTTACCCACTTCATCCATTAATACAAATGATTTTATTTTTTCAGGAGAGCAATGCATGTCATACCTTTCTCAATTATTTCGTCGTTTTTGCCGCTGGTTTATGCCTTTTTACTGTGTGATTTGTGAAAATGTCAGTGATCAATCTTTTATGTTATGTTCTTATTGCGAACAAGACTTGCCTATTTTAACGAATAAGTGCTTGCAATGCGCTTCTTTTTTTTATGTGAAAGGGGCTGCTGTAAAATGTGGTGATTGTCTTAAAACACCGCCGTCTTTTGATGCAACTTATCCTTTATTTAAATATCAACCGCCCATTAATCAATTAATTATTCAATTAAAATTTTACCACCAATTAGTTGTTGCGCAATTATTCGGCACATTATTGGTTAGACGAATTCAAACAGAATGGTATAGAGAAAAACCATTGCCGGATGTTATTATTCCTGTTCCTTTGCATCAAACCAGATTAAAAGAACGGGGGTTTAATCAAGCCTTGGAAATAGCGCGACCCATTGCGAGGCGATTGCATATTCCCTTAGATTTTTTAGGAACAAAACGGATTAAGCCGACATTGCCGCAGAGCCAATTGGCGTCTCATCAACGCAGACAAAATATTCAGGATGCTTTTGTGAGTAATCGTTGTTATAAGGGTTTATCGATTGCGGTGGTGGATGATGTGATGACAACAGGTGAAACATTGCGGGCTTTTTGCCGTTTATTGAAAGATCATGGTGCGAAAAATATTGATATTTGGTGTTGTGCGAGGGTAAATTCGGTTTTCTATTAGGTAGGTTAGGCGTAGGTTGGGCGTAGGTTAGGCGTAGGTTGGGCGTAGGTTGGGCTGAGCGTAGCGAAGCCCAACAAAGGTCGAAGCCCAACAAAGGTCGAAGCCCAACAACGGTCGAAGCCCAACAAAGGTCGAAGCCCAACAAAGGTCGAAGCCCAACAAAGGTCGAAGCCCAACAAAGGTCGAACCCCAACAACGGTCGAACCCCAAAAACAGCGATAAGGTGAACCCATGCAAGAATTGCTCAATTTTTTATCTCGACATGCCATGCTTAGCTTAGTAGCGGCTGCGGCATTTATTTTACTGATCATTGTTGAGTGGATGCGGGCGCGCCGTAAAACATTTGATCTTACTGCAGCAGAAGTGACACAAAAGATAAATCATGATAATGCTGTCATCATTGATTTACGTAGTGCGGATGCTTTTCGCAATGGTCGAATTATTGATGCAATTAATCTTACATTGCAGGACTTTCAGCAATCATTACAAAAAATTGAAAAATTTCGCACGCGGCCACTTATTTTTATTGGCAACACAGGGCTGGATTCGCAAAAAATTGCCGCACAAGCTTTAAAACAAGGCTATAATGCATACTCTTTGGCTGGCGGTATGCGAAGTTGGGTCGATGCGCAAATGCCACTGGTAAAGGGGTAAAGAGTTTCGCTGGCATGACAGATTTAGGTATTGGAGTGAAAAATGAGTAAAGTTGTTTTGTATTCAAAAGATAATTGTCCTTTTTGTCGATTAGCAAAAGAATTGCTGACATCGCGTCATATCGCATTTGAAGAAATTCGGGTGGATCTTGATCCTGCTAAATTAGATGAAATGATTCGCTTGAGTCAAAAGCGCACGCTGCCGCAAATTTTTATTAATGACAAATCGATTGGTGGTTACGATGATCTTGCTAAATTGGCAAACTCAGGTAATCTCGACGATTTAACTTAAGGATCAGATTTGGGGTCAAATCTCCTCTTCCCTCTTCTCCTCTTTCCACTTTGTAAAGAGAAGAGGAAAGAGGAGATTTGACCCCAAATCTGATTTTATTAACATTGAAGAGGGTTATCCATGACAGAAGCTAAAACTAATCAAACAACAACACCACAATTTGAAATTCAGCGTATTTATGTGAAAGATATTTCTTTTGAAGCGCCAAATACACCACATACTTTTGTGGAAGAATGGAAACCTGAAGTTTCTTTAAATCTTGAAACAAAAAGTAACCGTGTTCAAGATAATTTACATGAAGTTGTTTTATCTATCACGGCAACAGTGAGTTCTTCAAAGAAAAATGCATTTCTTATCGAAGTTCACCAAGCGGGCGTGTTTATGATTAATGGTTTTCCGAGTGAGCAATTGCATCAAATGTTAGGTAGTTTTTGTCCTAATATTTTATTTCCTTATGCACGCGAAGTGGTTTCCGATATGGTGGTGCGTGGCGGCTTCCCGCAATTAATTTTAGCGCCGGTGAATTTTGATGCCTTGTATGCGCAACACGTGGGAGGAGAGCAAGGTAAAGAAGGTACAAAAGCGAATTAAAAAAATTTTCTCTTTACTCAAGCTCGTCGTCCCGCGGCATGTCCGCGGGATCCAGCATAAAATACGTAAATGAGACAAGGACTCTTCCCATGAAAGAAAAACCCATTGCTATTTTAGGCGCAGGTTCATGGGGAACTGCATTAGCTTTGTATTTAGCAAGACGCGGACAAACAATTCATCTCTGGAGTGTAGATCCCTCAGAAATTGAAGCGATGTTAAAAGACAAGGCTAATGAACGTTATTTACCTGGTATTCCCTTACCCGATTGTATCTATCCTACGACTGATTTGGCTGCAGCTATTCAACCAGTGGATGATATTTTAATTGTTGTTCCTTCCGTGGGTTTTCGAGAAACTTTAGTTAAACTTAAACCGCTTTTATCAGAAAATAATCGATTGATTTGTGCGACAAAAGGTGTAGATGCAAAAACAGGTCAATTGTTAAATCATGTTGCAGAAGAAGTGATTGGAAAAAAGTATGCTTATGCCGTGTTATCAGGGCCTTCATTTGCGCGTGAAGTCGCAAGAAGTTTGCCTGCAGCTGTTGTTATCGCAACAAAAGAATCTGGCTTTGGGGGAGCACTGAAAAAAAGATTTGATAGTGATATTTTTTCGATTCATTTGAGTGATGATGTTGTTGGCGTTGAAGTGGGTGGTGTGGTTAAAAATGTGATTGCGATCGCAACGGGTATTTCAGATGGATTGAAGTTAGGGGCGAATGCACGCAGTGCTTTAATTACCTTAGGGCTGGCAGAAATGACACGTCTTGGTGTTGTATTAGGTGGTCAAGCACAAACCTTTGTTGGATTGTCGGGTCTTGGCGATCTTATTTTGACTTGTTCAGATGACCAATCACGTAATCGCCGATTGGGTTTGAGTTTGGGTAAGGGTTTAAGTATAGAACAAGCAGAAAAAGAAATTGGGCAAGTTATTGAGGGAAAAAGTAATGCTGAGTTAGTGGCGAAATTAGCGAAGCAGCATGGTGTGAGTATGCCAATTTGTGACATGGTTTGGCAGGTTGTTCAGGGGAAGATATCGCATCTGTCTGAGCATATGAAAAAAATGTTCTAATTAAGATAGTTATTTTCTCCTACGTAATATTTATTTTAACAGATAAGATTTGCATTAGTTGTGACTTTACTTAGAACGCCCCCTCTCCTCCCATGTTTTTAATGGGAGGAGAGGGTTGGGGAGAGGAGGGTTAATCATACATCAACTGATCCAACGCAGTCACCGATCCACGCGGCGTGCCTTTCATTAATTCCATCATGACATCAATCAAACAAAGTAATCGTAAAGCATTCGGTGTAATATCATCAAAAATGACTTTTACGCCTAATACAGAGCCTTCTGCTTCTTCAAATGTGACACCGATTCCATATCCCAAACAAAGCGAACTTAATTGATCAGCACGGCGTGACATACCTGCCAGCAATCCAGTAGGCGCAAAAACTTCTTCCATCATCAAGGGTCGGCCATTTAAGCTGAATTGCGCATTTAACAATCTTGCTATTTTAATCATTTGTTGTGAAATATCGAGAGAGGCCATAATTAATTTTTCCACCATGGTTGAGCGATTTTACGCGGGCCTGCGATATAAGAACGTAACCATCGCAAAAAGACGGCGACAGTAAATCCCCAGCGTTCTAATAAAGCAAAAAAACTTGTTGCTAGAATAGCAAAAAAAAATGTCCATAAGCGAATATGAAAAATAAGGATTAAAAGAGGGAAGGTCGCTCGATAATCGATAATCCAAAACCGGACATTTTTTGCAGAATCACGCCAACTTGCCATGGTTTCTTCGCCTTTGTTAGATGTTCATTGTGACTTGTGATATTACGAATACTATAACTATAACTATAACTATAGCAGGAGATTCTGACTAAGTTAAAGCTGACATCCAAAGTTGTCATCCTTCGCTGCGCTCAGGATGACAACTTTGCCTAGGAGGATGACAGGATTGTTCAGGATGGAATCTTTGGACAGCTTTATCTTGACTTTAACCACCCGTCTTGTTTCAATTTCATGAAACCTCTCATTTTTGCGAATACATAGGGACATCGTCAAACATGAAGCAAACTATTGCTCTAGTGATTATTTTTCCTCTCTTATTATGCGCATGTGCGACGCCTAAGCCTCCGCAAGGATATAACATCAATGCGAATCAATCATCGCTTGCCGAAGCTTCTTATTCTGTCAGTCATTCTATTGTGGATTTAGCAGAAACTGCACAAGCAGCGCATCCATTGCCTATGATTCCCGCGCCACCCAGTCCTGCTTCTTATGGCATGGCAGGTTTGACAACAGTTGATTGGTCGGGGCCAATTGAACCTATACTAAAACAAATTGCTTATGCATCAAATTATCGATTAAGAGTATTAGGCACACCGCCAGCTATTCCGGTGATTGTCACACTATACGAAAAAAATGTGATGTTAGGTGATGTACTCAGAAATACAGGTTATCAATGTGGGCGTCGTGCCTCTGTTGTCGTTTATCCTGATAGTCGTACGATAGAATTACGCTATGCAAAAAATTAGCCGAATGAAGTTTTTATTTATTCTGTTGTTATTGAGCGTGATAACAGCTTGTGCCTCTCATGAAAATTTAACTAATGTGGACACGGCTAATATTTCACAATTACAAAGTGTACGTGTCGCGCCCGTGTCATCTTCCACTTCACAAACAAAAATTGGCAAATTGCGTGCTCGCATGTTGAAAGAAACCGCAATGACAATTGGAGCGCAGGGCGGATTGGCTTGGGCATCAGATCAAATGAATGTGCAAATGAATAGAGATCGTAAATATCTTGATAGTATTTTTAATTTTGGTGCGATGATGTTGAGTCATGGTGTGTTGCCGCCAGTATTAGAAGAAGGCGATTATGCGCTGAATTTGAATGATCCTAACACGATACGTGTGGCTGATCGTACTTATAAAATTATTGCACAAGCAAGATTTGCGACGACGCCGCCCAATTGGCGCGAATATTTATTCATGAATTATCCTAAACCAGTATTACCCGATCGATCTTTATTGCCTCAATCACCAGAAGAACAAAAAGTTTGGCAACATTATATTCAGGTCGGATGGCAGAAGGGAGTCGAACAAAGTTATACGATTTTTCAGCAAAATATTGCGCGAATTAAACGAGATTATAGTGGTATGATTATTTATCGTAAATTATTACAAGAAAAAATGATTAGTCCGCCATTTGTAGCGCGGACAGAATTGGGTGTCACAGGAGATGGTTCTGATATGCGCATTAATGATCAAGTATTACGTATTGTTGAAATGCCAAGATTGCAAACAAATAGTAAAAATTGGCGTGCTATTGTGGTGCCTCAATCATGACAAATGAATTTTTATATCCTCAAGAACCGGTACGATTAACGGCTGATATCCTCAATGAAATTTTAATTCATTGCGTTAAATTGGGGGCATCTGATATTACGCTGCAAACCAATGAACCGATTTACGCTGAAGTCTATGGTCGATTAAAAAAAGTGACGCGTAGACGTTTAGCGAATACTGAAGTGAGTGAAGTGTTAAATGGCATGTATGGGCCGAATGCTTCTGCGTTAATTATGTCAGGAAAAGATATTGATACGCATTATGAAATTCGGCCGAATCGTACGGACCGATATCGTTTTCGTATTAATGGAACAGGATGTCAAGTTGAAGGTCATGATGGTATACAAATTACTGCGCGAACCATTCCTACTGATCCGCCAAAATTAGCTAGTATGAATTTGCCAAAAATTATTTTAGATGCGATTGCGCCGGAACAGGGCGTGGTGTATGTGACTGGTGCAACGGGATCAGGAAAAAGTACCTTATTAGCCGCGATTATTCGCAGTATTACAGAAGATGCAGAGAGTAATCGTAAAGTATTAACGTATGAAGCGCCTATCGAATTTGTTTTTGATAATGTAGAAAAAATATCGAGTATTGTGAGTCAATCTGAAATTCCACGGCATTTGCCAAGTTTTGCTGCGGGGGTGCGTAACGCATTGCGCCGTAAACCAAGATTGATTTTAGTGGGTGAAGCGCGCGATCCTGAAACAATTGGTGCGGTGATGGAAGCGGCGATGACAGGACATCCTGTTTATACCACGCTGCATAGTAATAGCGTGGCAGAAACAATTCGTCGTCTTGTTGTCACTTTTCCGCCAGAAGAAAGACAAGGCCGTACGATTGATATTATTGAAACGGTGCGATTAGTCATTTCGCAAAGATTAATTCCTACAATTGATGGCAAGCGTGTTGCGTTACGCGAATATTTAATTTTTGATGAAAAAATTAGAGATATTTTATTGGAAACGGATATTTTGAATATCACGAATGTGGTGCGTAAATTAGTGCGTGAACATGGCCGTACGATGGAACGTGATGCGCATGATAAATTTAAAGAAGGATTGATTACGGAAAGGCAGTATCGCGTGATTGCAGAACAAGCAGAAAGAGAAGACGAAAAATAATATTTAGAATGAGAAAAATAAAAATGTTTCGCTATTTTATCGCAATATTTACATTATGCTTATTTATTTCTTTTGTTTATGCAACGCCTCGATCGTATCAATTTAACAAAGACGATTTACCGAAATATCAAACAGGTAATTCATTAAATTTATCTTGGCAAGGTATTGAAGACAATGATTTGCCACCCATTTTATCTTACCTTGAGCAGCATAAAGAAATAACTGAACTTATTTTAGCTGGAAATTTAATTACACCAAAAGGAGTAGCTTTAATCGCTCAAAATCAAACTATTCTCACCCTTAATTTAGCTGAGAATGATCATTATGGCGATTATTTAGGGGATGAAGGCGCTTTTCAAATCGCAAAAAATCAAACGATCACGACTTTATCATTTCGAGGAAATAGAATGAGCGGTATCGGTTTATCTGACCTAGCACGGGATAAAAAATTAGTAAACTTAGATGTCTCATTCAATGCTATTTATGATAATTTTTCTAGTTTAGATCAAAACGAAAATTTAATTACACTTAATGTGAACGGTACTTTTCTTGGGCCGGATGGTGCACTTGCATTGTCTCATATGAAAAATCTTAAATACCTTTTCGCAGAGACAAATAGAATTGAAGACAAAGGCGCTATCGCTTTAGCTCATCTTAAATCACTCGTTATACTCAATGTCTCTTTCAACCATATTGGTGATGCGGGTGCCATTGCCTTGGCTGAGAATGAGAATTTGAAAGAACTTGATCTTCACGTTAATGATATTGGAGACAAAGGTGTAATGGCTCTGGCTCATAATTCACATTTATCTTTTTTATCAATAAGCGATAATCAAAGTGTGACAGATGAAAGTGTTGTACAATTTAAAAATAATACTTCACTTACTTCTCTAGATGTTAGTTTTATCCCTATTACTGATTTTGGTGCGATTGTGTTATCTCAAAATACACATTTAACAAGACTTAAAATTGCATCTGACTTGATTAGTGACGTTGGGATTAAAAGTATTGCAAATAGTTCAAGCATTACAGAATTAGAAATGGGCGGTCAAAAAATTGGTGTGGAAGGAATGAAAGCGCTTGCACATAGCAAAGCGATGACGCATCTGATTTTAAATGATGCAAATGATGGTGTTGAGGATTTTACGTCTGAAGGATTAAGCGAATTAGCAAAAAGTACCACACTCAAAGCGCTTGATATTGCTGACGCCGCTCTTACGGATGAAATGGCGATAGTGTTAGCAAATAGCAAATCAATCTCTTATCTTGACCTTTCTGAAAATGGTGGGATACATTCTAAAAGCGCTATTGCCTTGTCTAAAAATATTTATTTTAAAAAAATAATTCTTTTTTACAATAACATTGATGATGAAGGGGCAATTGCATTTTCTAAAAATACGACGCTTGATTATTTGGATATTACTTACAATCTTATTGGCGCAGCTGGAAAAGCTGCTTTAGCAAGTAATCATAGCATTAAAGAATTATATTATTAAAAATGAAGGAATAAAAGTGAGTAGAAGTCGAATCGGTATTAATAACGAACAAACACCCCTTGTAAAAGATGAGCATGACGAAGAAGTAATTGAAATTGATATTCCTTCTTTAAATAATAGCCCCTCTTTTTTTCGTAAAATTACCATCGTAAAAAAAAGAGTTGATGAAAGAAAATCATTTGAAAAAAAATATTGGTTATCAACTTTTTTGACGATGTTAGGTGTCATGAGTATTCCTGCCGGTGTTTATTGCATTTGTTATTTGACGGCAGGAAAATCGCGTCTTAATCAACATGATTTTATAGGCATTCAACTTAACCAAGTATTTGAAGAATTTGGTTCATTGTGTCAGTTTTCATTTGTCGATTGGTTATGTCAGCAACGATTTGATCAATTTAAATCATTATTAGGGCTCACACATAAAGAATATTATGAAGATTTTGGTTTTCCACAATCTATATGGCCTAAGGCAGATGAGTTAGTTGAACACTATAGTCAATTGTATGAAGTCTATCAGCAACTTGAAAAACCTGGTTTAAAAGAAATTTTGTCGCCTGCTATTGCTGCATCTGGTCCAGCTATTTTTTTAGGTAAAATATTGTATGAAATGATTTTGGATTGTATTGCTGGCAAAAATAAAATATATGAAGATTCTCTTTTAGAAATCAGCAAAACTCCTTTTACTGGCATTAGTCATCAAGATGCCATTAAAAAAGAATTGAAAATCCAAAATGAAATTCATTCGGTTAATGAGGTGATTTTAAGATTAGAAAAATTTGAACGTGTTTATCTTAAACAATTTTATTTTTGTCAAATTGAAAATTTACCGAACGATATTAAACGTCTTATTTGTGAAAAATTAGATGAAGTATCAAATTCAGAGGATGATATACAATTTTTGCCTATGTTGAAATTAACTCGTAACTAACCTTTTGATTAATAAATAATACTTTTTAGGTATTCGTTTTCTTATTTGTTGCATTAAATATATATACATTGTATAATTATACAATGTATATATTTAATAAGGTGAGCTTATGTCTACTGTTATTCTTACAAAATGGGGTAATTCTGTCGGGATTCGTATCCCTGCTGCAATTCTGAAAGAAGCACATTTAAGTCCTGGTGAGCAACTTAAGATTATGATCAATAAAAAAGGCGGTGTTACATTAGTTCCTATTTCAAATCCGCAAGAAGGTTGGTTAGAAGCATTTAATGGAATCGCTGATATTGAAAATGAAAAATTTCTTATCAATGTAACAAACGATTTTGATGAAGATGAATGGACATGGTAAAAATTAAACGTTTTGATATTTGTCTCGTTAATCTCGATCCTACTATTGGTTCAGAAATAAAAAAAACCAGGCCGGCAGTGATAATTTCTCCAGACTCTATGAATTTAAGCCGATTAAATACGCTTATTATTGCTCCTATGACGAGTAGCATTCGACCACATTTTCCAACACGCGTGAATGTTTTATTCAAAAAAAAGAAAGGACAAATTGCTTTAGATCAATTGAGGGCAATTGATCGTAGTCGTATTGTAAAAACGTTGGGTCAAATAACTGAAGAAACACAAGATAATGTTTTAAATATTTTATCTATTATGTTTGCTCGTTGACTTGTGTTTATTGAAACAATGGTAAGTGTTCAGGCTTCGTTCTAGACCGTCCGTTTGCTTTGCTTCGTTTTAATGTCCTCTGATTGAAGGCGTGATAGATTGATTGAAATGAACCATGGAGTTAATCGTTCGTCTGCATCTATTTCTCAGTTGATTGGGTTCAGGTTTTGGCTTTCGAGGTGCAATATTAAAATTAGTACAAACGGTTTGATATATTTTATTTAGATTACCCTTAGTTAAAGGACGTAAATCGATATCTGAAATATGATCAAATGCATTTTTGTCACTAACATAATTAATCACTGCATTGAATAAAGCATTTAAAGACGCCGTTTTTTGTTCTTTACTAAAATGATCGTCAGCATGTATAGTGAGATGTTTGTTAAAGAAAGAATTTTTTGATAAACCTGAAGTGTTAAATTTATTTTCTATTTCTATTTGATCTTTAATTAATAAAGCATGAGCGACCATATAGAAAATTTCCGGTGATAAAAACCTGAATTTTTCGAGTGAATCAGTATCTTTAATAATGTCGATGATTTTGTCATCTAATATTTTTATAACAGCGCAGCAATTGATAGGTGTTAATTGTTTTAATAGTTTAAATAATTGGATATCATCTACAATGATAACCTTTAATTCATTATCAACTTCTTTTATAAAATCTAAATGATGCTCTGAAGGTAATTTTTTTAAAATACGAATTACCTGGTAGTCATTATACATAAGGTGTTTCAGGCGATCACCTAGTGCTTTTATTAGAATATGTCGATCTTCCCTTGGCAATCGATTTAAAATTGCATTTAGCTGATCAGCGCTCTGAAAGATGCTTTTTATTGAATTATGTGGATCATCAAGCAGATTAATTAAAACCAAACGATTTTTTCGATGCAGCCTATTGAAAAGCCTACAGAATTCATGATATTCCGTAACAAAAATTTTTACTTTAGAATCCAAAGCAAGTAATACTGCACGGTGTTTTTTATGGAGTAAGTATTCAAAAACCTCATCTAGATCTGTTTCAATGATTTTATTGACATGATGACCTAATAATTGCATTAAAGCAGGATAATTATCTTGATGGAAATGTTCAAAAAGCATTCGTAATTGATATTCTGTTTGAATAATTTTTCCGAGTTGTTCACCGAACTGTTGCAATAAAAGCAAACCGTTTTGTTGAGATAATACCTGTAAGGCATTCTTCAAATGGTCAGTGTTTATAAAAATATCCACTAATCTAGTATCTAATCTTTTTATCAAATCTTCTTGGTTTTCTTGAGATAATTTCGATAATAATGAAATAAACTGCCAAGCATTATATGTGATGATGTCTTTTACTTTATCTCCTAAAATAAACATTAATTTTTTGCATTCTTCGTAGCGTAAATACATTAATATGTCGTCTAATTGGTCTCCATTCTGAATGATGTCTCTAACTTTAACGCCCAATAGTTGCATTAATTTTTTTCGGGCATCATCACATAAGAGTTTTAATATTGAACTTAAGCCTTTACCATTTTCAATTATAGTGATGAGTTTTTCATTCAATAGTTGAATTAAAACTTTACGGTCTTCTCGAGGTATGCCTATCAAGATTTGAGTCAACGAGAGGGCGGATAGAACAATTTTTTTTAGTTTATTGCCTATTTTTTTCAATAAATTAATACGTGTTTCGTCAGGTAATTTTAAAATTACATTGAGTAACTCAGAATCAGATTTAATATAGCGATCAATAAATCTTTCCATTGAATCTGGATAATCATTTGGATCCAGTAGTGTCAGTATATTAGCTAATTCAAAATTAGATTTAATATAATTATCTAATTGATCATCTAGTATTTGGATTAAAAGATTGCGATTTGGTAGATGAGTCAAAGCACGAAAAACTATCATAAGATGATCATAGTATCGAATGATATTTTTAATATGATTGCCTAAACGATGTATTAAAATAGATTGTTCTACATGAGATAGTTTGCATAAAATATTGCGTAAATCAATAAAACAAAAAATAATTTCTTTGAGTTTTGCATCGCTTAATCTATTGATAGTCGCAGCATATCCTGCTTTATAACTATCATGACGTGAAGAGGGGATACTATTCAGCGCGTCAGTAACATCGGTGGTTATTAATAAAGTATTAATTTTAACGGCATAGCGATCATATATCGATTCTAATAATCGCTCTCCTGCGCTTGGATCGTTGTAATTTGATATGCTTTTAATAAGCCGAGAAACATAGCACCATTCAGAATCTGATTTGACTTGATCAGGTGTTAATATCACATATCCCGGTCGCATATTATCATTGCGAATATCTAATGGCTTTCGTATTATTTTTTCTTCTTCTGATAATTGTGCCCACAAATTTTTACGATATTCTTCTCGTAAATAAATAAGCTGTTTAATTAATGGTGGTGGATATGATTCGTTTTTTAATTGTAAGTGATTTCTATTTTGTGATTCTTTAAGATGTTGAAGAAGATGGATAATTCGTGGAAACAATCCGCTTTCAAGCTTGCTAGAACTAGCAGATAATACTCCTCCAAAGTTAGCTGGCCATTGAAACGGTGGCGTTGTGATCGCATACAAGATACACCGATTAATATCGTAAACAGTGATATCAAGGTAACCATCACTTGTATTTGAACGGTACAATTCACTGATTTTATCTTCACTCATGCAAATTTTCGATTTAAAATCCTCATCTAATAATAATTTATACTGCGCGCTTTTTCCTTCTATTGTTTGACTATTAAAATATTTCCAAAAGAAATTTTCAATTTCATCTTGCCTGCTGTTTTTTTTGTGTTGATCAATCTTATTCATTAAAAATTCTATTTTAATATCAGCATCGTAAATGTAATCAACAGCTAATTTATTTTCAGTGATGATGGCTAAAAAATAGAGGTTTATTTCATGGGAAAATTCAATGATAGAATCACTTAACAATCCTGATGTTTTTAAGCCATCTCTATATTTAATCCAAGCTTCATGCGCTTTATATATTTCACAAAATTTTCCTAATAAATTGATTTGTTCCTGATGATTAAAATCAAATGACGCGGAAGAAACCCAATTACAAGCAATTTTTAATGCTTGATTAGCTTGGTCTTGATTGAGATGTTCTCTTAATTGATGAAACAATTGACAAGCATAATACAGGCCGGGATTTAAATTTTTGTCACAAGATAATTCAATGTGTTTTAAAGCGTCATCAATTAATTTGTCTGCATTAATTTCAACGGGATTTATACCATGCTGAATAAATAATTGATGTATGCTTGATCGAAACGTATCCTCTGGATTTAACAGGCATAATAATTTTTTTGGATCATGCTCAGTAATCCATAACAACATGGCGTCTTTACATTTGTCTTTAATAGATTCATCGGCTTCTTGATAGCTTATCGTCAAATTTTCTTTTAAAAATCGTGATACCGTTGCTTTTTCATCTTCTATAATCTCAATACCAGGATAAACAAAACTGAATGGAAATATTAATTCATGACGTTTGCCATGATGACATACATTATCTAGTCTCATTTTTTCAATGCAATTAAAAAAATCGATTAAACGACCTCGATGAAGTTGTTCTGTAACATTTTTTATTATACTTTCGCTCAGAGATGCATCTTGTTCAATTGCTTTTTTTAATTCAGGGTTTAAACGAATTCTTTCATCTACATGGTCCAAATATTTACTATAATCATTGATTGCTTTCCATGCAAACGTAATGACATCCTGTAAACGAAATTGATATGGCTCATCTTTTCCATTAATAAATAAGGTTACTGTATCTAAAGCATTACAAGGTTCATTTGCACTTTTTTTAAGATAAGAACAAGCTGCTTTATAATCTGATGCGATTAAAAGTTTTTTTTCGCTTTCATCGAAGGTTAATATTTCTTTTGATTTTGCGCGAATTTCTTCTTTAGTTTCGAGATAACAAATGTTAAGCACTGAATCGAGGTTTTTTTTCACGTTCCCAAAGTAAATTTCTTTGAACTTAAGAAGCGCCATACCAACGGAATGAGAAGGAACTTTGGCCATGGTGGCTTCCCTGTGAGCCAGCCTTCGCGCTGCTTCAGTGTCAAGATTAACTTGCCTTGTCTCAGACATTTTATTTACTTGCTTGATCCAGCGACGCAATCGTTCGCAATATTTTCAATGCTTCAAACAATTGAAAATCATCTTCTGCTAAACTGATATCACTTTTTGCATTTAATTCATTGGAAGAAGCAGTTGTACCCGGCAAATGATTTTTCAATTGATATTCTTTAATGGGTTCTACCATGGCTAATTCAGTATCCGTATTATTGTTTGTGACTTTCAAATCTTCAATAGTAACATCAGGCACAATGCCAACATTTTGTATCACGCGGCCAGATGGTGTGTGATATAAAGCAGTCGTTAATTTTAATGCATGGTCTTTATCAAGTGGAATCACGGTTTGTACCGATCCTTTGCCAAAGCTTGTTGTCCCTACAATTAAAGCGCGATGATAATCTTGTAATGCACCCGCCACAATTTCAGAAGCAGAAGCAGAACCATTATTAATTAGCACGACAACGGGTGCGCCATTTAACATGTCGCTGCTATCAGCTTTTGCTGTGTATTGTGCTTCAGGTAATCGACCTTCTGTGTATACAATCACATCTTTAAATTTGTTGGGATCTTTACTATTAAGAAAACTATCGACGACTTGCACAGCAGATTCTAACAATCCGCCTGGATTATTACGTAGATCTAAAATTAATCCACCCAAATGACCATTATTTTTATTTTTGAGATCGAGAATGGCGTCACGCATTAATTTTGCTGTAGGTTCTTGGAATTGTGTAATGCGAACGTAACCAATATTTTGATCTAGCATTTTACTTTTCACACTGGCGATGTGAATGACTTCGCGAACCAATTTAAAAGTGAGTGGTTGTTTTTCACCTTTTCGGATGACAGTCAAGGTGACTAATGAACCTTCTTTACCACGCATTCTTTTGACGGCATCTTGCAAAGTCATTTCGCTGACTAGTTTGGTATCTATTGCAACAATGTAATCACCCGCTTTGATTCCTGCTTTAGCAGCAGGGGTATCATCCATAGGGGACACCACTTTGAGAATGCCATATTCGGGTGTAATCTCGATACCAACGCCGCCAAATTCGCCTGCAGTTGTCATGAGTAAGGCTTTATAGGCATCGCTATCTAAGTATTCTGAATGCGGATCAAGACCGCTGACCATGCCACGAATGGCGTCGTCAAGCAGGGATTTGTCTCCCACTTTTTGAACATAAAAATCTTTGATGAGAACGATGGTGTTCGTGAATCGGTTAATATCTTCTTCATTGACTTGCTGGCCTTTTTCAGGCGATTGAGGGGCTTGTTGGGCCGCGCTTAATAATTGGGAGGCAATGGGCGGAACCGTTAATTTTGGACTATCTGCAATAGAAACAATAGGTTGGAAAGCGAAAATCGCGGCAGCACAGACGATGGATGAGAACATTTGTGGCTTCATATAGGGTCGCTTCCATATGGATGATTAATTTAAGTATAGCATCTTTTTCGTCCAAGCCGGCTAGCATTAAACCACCCTCACCAAACTCTTCCCCGTCATCTCCTCTGGCTGTTTCAATCCCATTAAATAAAGCAACGTCGGCGCAATATCTCTCAACGTTCCTTTTTCATTCGTCACTTCTGCGGCACGTTCACCAATATAAAGAAAGGGAACAGGATCACTGGTATGCGCGGTGTGCATTTGTTTTGTTGTGTGATCATACATTTTTTCTGCATTGCCATGATCAGCTGTGATAATCGCTTCGCCGCCCACTGCTAATAAAGCAGAAATAATTTTACCTAAACAAGTATCAATGGTTTCAATCGCTTTAACAGTTGCAGCAAAATCGCCAGTGTGTCCTACCATATCGGGGTTGGCAAAATTACAAATAATTAAATCATAAGTTTGACGTTGAATTTCTTGCACAAGACGATCTGTGATTTCTTTCGCACTCATTTCAGGTATTAAATCATAAGTTGCAACCAAAGGAGAAGGAATGAGAATACGATCTTCATTCACGCTTGGTTTTTCAACGCCGCCATTAAAAAAGAAAGTCACATGCGCGTATTTTTCTGTTTCTGCAATACGTAATTGACGCAATCCTTGCTCGCTCACATAGTCACCTAATAAATTTTTCAAAGATTGCGACGGAAAAGCAACAGGCAAATTAAATTGACTATCATATTCTGAAAGACAAATAAAATTTATTTGCGGCCAGTGCTCGCGTTTAAATCCTTTAAAATTTGGATCAGTAAAAGCTTGTGTGATTTCGCGCGCGCGGTCTGATCGAAAATTGGCGAAAATAACCGTGTCGCCTGATTGTATTGTGACAGGCGATTCATGGTCCGCATGAATACGGGTTGGTAAAACAAATTCATCTGTTTCACCGCGTTCATAAGCAAGTGCTAATCCTTTTTCTGCTGTTTCTGCCTGTGTTTGAGCTTTGCCATCAACTAATAAATCATAAGCAATTTGAATGCGGTCCCAACGTTTATCTCTATCCATTGCATAATATCGACCAATTAAAGAAACAATGCGTCCACCAGGAATATTTAAAGAAGCTTGCGCACTTTTAGGCGGCGTGTCACGTCCATCTAAAAAAGCATGAATATAAAGTTGATCGATATTTAATTGCGTTGCCAGTGAGATTAGTGCTTGTAAATGACGTTCATGACTATGCACGCCGCCAGGGGAGAGTAATCCCATGAGATGAACCGCTTTATGATTTTTTTTTGCTTCTAACATTGCATTAATTAAAATGGCATTCTGAAAGAATTCACCATTTTCTATGGCGAGATCGATTCGCGTTAAGTCTTGATACACGAGCCGTCCTGCACCCATGGTAAGATGCCCCACTTCAGAATTACCCATTTGACCTTCAGGCAAACCCACGCAGTGCCCTGATCCTGACAAGCAAGTGTGTGGATAATGCTGCCAATAGGCATCCCAGTTGGGTTTATGCGCAGCTAAAATGGCATTATCGGCAGGATCTTCTCGATAACCCCAGCCATCAAGAATAATAAGTGCAATTGGACGCGGGCGTTTGGTTGTCATATCGATCTATTTCTCACTCTCATTGTTATCTCATTCTGGTAAGGCTAAACTAACTCTTTAATATTCTTGGAAAGTGTACCATTATGAAAAAAGTCATGACTATTTTTTTGACTATAGCCACTGTTTTTGTCGCAATAACAGCATTGGCAGACGATACCCTAATGAATACGGGGCAAGCAAGCCCCGCTGAGCAAGCAACAACGCAGCAAACTACTACTAAACAAACCTCTACTAAACAGACTTCTACTAAACAAACTAACAAACAAACAACGACTGAAAACAGTAGCACAACTGATGTACAAGAAGATGTCGCGGCGAGCCAACCCGTTAGTGATCCGCTTCATAGTTTTAACCACGCCATGTTTTCTTTCAATGATTTTATCGATAAATATTTCATGAAACCAATTGCAACCATTTATAACAAAATTATGCCGAGACCTTTAAATCAAGGCGTGCATAATTTTTTTAATAATATTGGCGAGCTGCCTATTCTAGCAAATGATGCACTTCAGCTGCACTTCTATCAATTTGCCAATGATTTTTGGCGATTAAGTATTAATACGACGATTGGAATCGGTGGTGTTTTTGATATGGCAACGCGTATGAATTTGCCGTATTACTCCAATGATTTTGGATTGACGTTGGCGAGATGGGGTTATCAAAACTCAACTTATGTGGTGTGGCCATTCTTTGGGCCAAGTACCATACGTGATGGTATTGGCATCCCAGTTGATTATTATGGCTTCTCAATTTATCCGCATATTTACCCGCAACGCACGCGATATCAACTATATGCTTTTGGCGTACTCGATCGTCGTGTGCAAATATTACATTCTGAAGCCTTGTTTGAGGAAGCAGCCGTGGATAAATACGTATTCATGCGCGCGGCGTACATGCAACATCGTAAGTATCAAATCGAACAAAATAATCACCGTAGTTTTGCTGATCGAAATCATGAGTGAATTTAAAGTTATTGCTGTTTCAATGAGAGATACGTTAAAAGACATTGCTAAGCAAGCGAATGCATTAGCGACTGGGTTGCAAAATGCAGCACCAGGTGATAAAGCAGGAACGCCGAATAATTCAGTGCAATATTTATTTTCGATTGCAGAAGTGTTAGAAAAAATCGTGGAAGATTGTGGTGCGTTGTTGTAGTTTTAACACTGTCATGTTGAGCTAGGCTTGTCATCCTGAGCGTAGCGAAGGATCACTTGAGAATATCAAGTTGTATTTTAGTGATCCTTCGCTACGCTCAGGATGACAATCTTGTTTAGAGTGATAGAATTGAGATGATAATGATTAGCTATGCCAGATAACCTAACAGACAAAGAAAAACTTTTAAACTACATGCAAGAAGCTATTCGCCAAGATAAAACACTGCGCGAAGAATATGGCATGGGTGATAAATTTCGTTTTATTCGCGATCGTTTAACCGCTTTGCAGCAACAAGTCGAATCTAATTTGAGTGAATTAATAGAAGAAACAGAAAACAAAGAAAAATTTGCTACAGAAGAAGAAACGTTAGTGTATGTACATATTTATAATGCACAAGGATTAGTTGTAAAAACATGGCAAAAAATGTTGAGTCATACCGTGTTTTATGAATACAGCATTAATCGACCAGTTTACGCAGAAAAATCTGCGATTGAATCTTTTATTCGATCTAAACCTAATAAAGTACAACATGGATTTTTAACTGTTATCGTAAAGAAAAATGATGTGATGGTGAGTGCTGATAATTCAACATTGAAAGATGCTATTGGGAATTCACTGATTAAAGTGCGTGAAGGATCGCTTGCCTTTCATCAGTTGATTTCTTTTACGCATAATGGGAATGAGTATGTTATTTCGGAGAGTGGCGAGATGGTGAAGAAGGAGTGACTCGCTTATTTTTCTCTGGTTCTTTTCCTTGTTGAGCAGCGAACGCTGAAGCATGTACTGATAAGTGATTAATAATTCGTATCAATGAAGAACTTTTGTTTTTTTCAAAATTAGTGCTGAAGCCCGGGATATCATTTTGAATTATATCAGTAAGAGACATAGTAGATTTTTTGTCTATCCATTGGATTAGTTTTTTGAGAAGATCATCTGCATTATTCACCATTGCTACATAATTTTCATTGAAAAAACCAATATTATAAAGCCATTTATCTTTGCCTTGTGCTACATAATTAGCAAGTTTGACCATATCATCTAAAATGAGAGCTAATGGATTGTTATGGAGTCTGTTTGTTCTTTTGATCCTTAGTTGTAGTTTTTCTAATAAAAATAATAAAGTAGAATTTTCATTATGAGGTTTTTGTTTTATTTCACAAAATAATTTAACGGCCTCAACTTGAATTTTGTTAAAGCTATCTTGAGAGGTGTTATTGTGAGTTGAGTATTCTGATAAAGTCGTTTGTATTCGCTCAATTTTAATAACTTGTGTAGCAGATAGTTCTACGTCTTGGTCTGTTTTAGCTTCGAGATAATTTTTTAAACTATCGGAATATATTCTAGCTAGTTCTTTTATTATGGGTCTTGTGGGTTGAATATTTCTATGATCTTTCTTTTTTGTAGATGACGGAGTTTTATGTTTATCTTTACCTGAACCAATGGTTAATTTTTTCAATTCTTCAGGTAGTTCACGGTTAAAAAAATCATCCATATTCTTGACTATACGGCTTTCTACATGTCCTTTCAAAAAATCATTATTGAGAGGTCTTTTATTCAGTGTTTCTGGATGATCAACGATGATTGTTGATGAATCAAAAACATGTTCGATTAGACCATCTTCATTTTTTTTGATGGTAGATTTTATCACCATTCCAATATTTCTTCCCGAATTAAGGTCGGGTAAATTCTTGTTATTTAAGTCATAGAGTCGTATGGTGAAACATTCTACAAATGTAATGCTGCCATCTCTATTTACAATAAAATCAAAACTATTTTTAAGTTGGCTAGGATCCAGCCACATTAAAGGTTGTTGATATCTAGCTAATACTGCACGAAATACACCAAAACCAATCTGACTAAAGCCAAATTGAGTTGCCTTTTCATAGATATAATTTATTATTTCTTTGGGTGATATTGAAAATTGTTTGTTAATTTCTTTTTTAATAATGTCAGCATTTGCTGAAATTTCCAAAGGTCCTTCTGGGTTTTTAAGTAATTTTAAATTAAATTGTTTGCCATTAAATCTAATAAAATTAACGTTGGGCCAATCTCTGCCGACCCAATTGCGATCCTTTTCATCTAATTGTACTTGCGTTATTGCAGATAAATTTGATTTTATTGCACTGATAAAATTGTTTCTTTGATTGAAATTATCTAATGTCTGGGGGAGATCAATCACCACATCAATTAAACCAAGATATCCGCGTAATGATTTTACAAATTCAGCATGAATTTTTTTAATGTAATCGATTTGAAATCGCGTTGCTTGATCGGTAGATTGTGTTTGAATAGATGGTTGAATTAACTTTTCTATTGTAGCTAAAGCATCAAATATTTCCTGCATTGTTTCTTCAGAAAGAGGTGAAATTTCTTGATTAAAAATAGCACCTTTAGCTTGTTTTAATAATTGAATTTCTGATTGTCGATCTATTGTCTGGATCATTGTTTGAATCATTGTGACTGTGGTTAACATTGTATTGATAGAATGCCATTTATTTTTATTTGTATCAGTATCATCTAAACGAGGTGCGAATCGCTTAAAAATAAATTTATCAATGTCAGAGATTTTTTTATCAGATTTTTTGGCTAATTGATAAAAGGATAATATTTTATTTAATTTATGTGGAGTAGTAGTTGAATTGTAAACTAAGTTTTCTAACGCTTCCCAGATTTCTGTTGGAAGTTCCTTTTCTTCTATGGGAAGGTTGTGATCGTCATGGTTGGCAATAGCGATTATCTGATGAATTTTGTCATCAGATTTATTATAAAAATCACTCCATCGTTGCATCATGGGTTCAACTTGCTCCCATGATATTGATGGTGGTGTAGGTGTGTTGTTTGTATCGCCCCTGTTCTTACCAGTCATATACTCTACGTACTCCTCAAATATTTAATTTTATTTAAGTATTTGATTTATAGTGTAAGGATAAATTTTTAATTTGTTTATCTATTACATGTATCAATATTATATGCGATTTGGCTTAACAAAAAATGAACAGTAAGAAAATCAGATAGTTAGCGTTAGAAAAAAATTTGATTTAATTAGATTCGAAGAATTGTCCTAGGGAGGTAGCCGATGCGTTATTATGTTTTTTTACTGTGAGTAGCCACATGATCAGGTAGAAATTTGCCCTGATTTATTTTTTTCAATGTTTTATTTAAAGAAATATTAAAATCTGTTTGCCAGAAACCCCATAAATTATAGGAACGATTTTTTTGAGAAAATGTTCTAACAATTGCGCACATTTCTGTGTATTTCTGATCGTCGCTGAGAGTATTGGGTTTTTTATTATATATTTCATTTATTCTCGCTCGGAATTTTTCTACGTACTCTTCCTTACTATTGAATTTATTTTTTATGTAGTGATACAACTGATCACTCGCATGTTTATGAGAAAGACGAGCAGTATATGAGTTAATTACTGCATTTAGTTTTGGAATAATGCTTTCTATATGTTTTAATAAAATACGGTTGTTTTTTGTCTTATTTTTATATGGTTCTATTATTTCTTCAATTGTATTTCGGTATTTTATTATGTTTTCATGTTCGTCAGGGTCAAATGGTTTTTTTATAAGTTTGTCTATTTCATCTAAATAATACTTCAATGGTTGGCTTTCTTTGTGCCTCCAATCTAATATGCTTCTGTGGAATAAGTTTATTTGGTGCTTTTCATTTAGATGCTCTGTCAGTAATTTTCTATTTCCATCGCTTAATTCTAACGCTCGGCCATGCGCCTCACTTTCTAATTCACGTGTCAGTTGATTTAGAGATTCTTCGTCAAGATTTAATTTGTTTAATTCTATTGTTTGTATATTTTTTTTATTATTTTCAAAGGTGTAACTCAGCTTTTTTTCTTTTATATTGTAAATCATACTAATACTAAAATTTAATGATTGATTAATGTTTTGTTCAGCATTTATATGCTTTGTTATCCAAAAGCCTGGAATATCTTTATAATTGTTTTCTTCAGCGTTTATTAAATCATTTATAATTGAAGTTTGAGAAGCCGGAGTTTGAATTTGATTTTCAGCCACGCTTTTATAATCTTTATATTTTTTAATTCCACTTAATATATGACTTATAATAGGTCTCATTGATGAATTTTTATGTTTATTAAAGGGTTCATTCTCATTGTCGAATCGGCTTGCAAAATTTGTTAATTCATTTTCAATTGCATTAATATCAGGTTTATCAGCCGAAGCTAGTGTTAAATTAAGCGTATTAATGAATGTCTCAGTTTCATTTACCATTTCTTCATAACTATGTTTCCAATCGATTCCTTTTATGTCATCAAATTCGACTTGTCCATGTATATATGCAAACTTGTTTTTTCCTTCTGATACATAATCAGCTAATTTCATCACACCATCTATCACCGAATCCAAGGCTTTATGATACTTATCTTCTTCTTCATGTGCATAAAACTGACTTCTCTGCTTAATTGCTGTTTGCAAATCTTTTAGTACGGTTAAAAGACTGTATTTTTCGTTCTTCTTGCTTCGCACATCACAATATAATTGAGCTGCTTTAATTTGAATTTTAGTAAAGTCAGCTTGACTATGACATGTGAGTAAATCAACAGTTAATTCTCCGGCAATTTCTACATGCTTGTGGTCTTTCTTTAGAAATTCTTTCGCTCTGAATCTTGATTTAGGTAATTCTTTTTTTACGAAATATTCATAAAATTTTCGGGAAAAAGTTTCTGTTAATTTATCGATAGGCATGCCTTTTACCTCGTGTGTATAAGTTTCAATGGCATGTCGATAATTTTTATTGCGTACTTTATCGCTAGAGTGGGTGTTAGCTTGTTGATATCCTGTTGTATTAGTAGAAGTAGAAGGATTTCCTGTGATTTTATTTTGGATTATTGTTGATAATGGTATGTCTAACGGATCTTTTGTGTCATTTAAAACACCCTGCATAATCATGATTAATCGTTTTAAATCATTTTCTTCTGTTAATTTATTATTATATATGGCATCTGTTAAGAGTTCTTTTGAGAATTGTCTATGTGTTTCGACTTTATCTAACTCAATCATTAATTTAAATTGTAAATCGCTCTTAGTTATTAGTTTTTTATGCTGTCGAATGGTTATTTTCATTACATTAACGCTTGGTTCTTTCCAATTTCTTTGACTTGGGTCAGCTGGTAGTAAGACATCTTTATCATAAGTAGGCATTATGGTTTTAAAATAACTATTCCAGTTAGTTTTTGTCGTATCCCGCATCATAGTTTCAAATAGATAATTTCTCGTATCGTGATAAAAGTTATAAATTTGAATTAATTCGTTTATATCTGTGTTGGGATCATTAACCTTCTTTTCTAATATAAGCCAGATTTTTTTAATTTTTGAAAAGTAATGCTTAGACTCTTTTCGATTAGAAGGGGATCCTCTTTCCTGAATTCCAATGTAGTTTTCACTGTAAAACTTACGCCATTCAGCCATCATTTCTTTGATTTGTGGCCAGGATGCAGTTTCCTGTTGAGTTGTCGTGGTAGTAGCGGTAGTTGTTGTTGTAGGTCTAGTTCTAGTACCTATAGTGTTAGTTGAAATAACTTTTGTTAGTGGTTTTATATTTTTTACAATTTCGTTATCACTCTTATCCTTATCCTTGTCTTTACCTTTATCAATTGTATTACTTAAATTCTCAACATATTTTTTTGCATCACCAGTAATAAATTTAAGATTTTGATTTCTAAAAAAATTATTTTTCAGAAATGGTTGGTTCAGTGTATCTTGATCAGCAACAATAGTCGTTGAATCTAAGGTATGTTCAATTTTTCCTTCGTTTTCTCGAATAGTGGATTTTACTTCTATTGCAACTTGTCTTTCTGTATGAGTAGTGTCATTACTGTCAATCAATGGTATGTTAACGCATTCTACAAAAGTAATGCTATTATCTTTGTTAACGATAAAATGATAAGTTGGTGTACTACGATTTGTTAATATTCCAGATTGATGTAGATATGTTACAAATTCAAATTGTCCGATGTCTGTAAAGCCATGTTGGTGTGCACGTTCAACTATATAATTTTTTATTTTCTCGGAGAGAGTTGGCAGTTGCTCTTCAATTTCTTTTTTAATTATATCAAATTTTTCTTTAGTCGGATCGCTTGTTTTACCTTCTTTTAGTTGTGCTAACTCATTAACTCGGGCTTGGCTAAATGGTTTTTCATTAAATCTAATAAAATTAGGATTTGTTTTTAACAATGGGGGCCAATCTTTACCCGTTCCATGTAGATGATCATCATTTTCAAATGACATTGAGGGGACGTTAGATAAACTTGATTTTATACGGTTTACAAAAGTATAATTTTCAATGAATTGGTCATATGTTTTTGGATAGTCATCTGCAAGGGTTAGGCCAAGATAGTTTTTTAATACTTTCACAAAATATTCATGAATTTGTTCAATTTGATTACGATGATACTTCTCCTCGCTAGGTGTTGATAAATATTTTTCGGTGACTTGCAGCGCTGTAAATATTCCTTGTAGACTGCCTAAATCAAGAATTTTATTCTTTTCGAAATCATCTGTTCCTTGACTTAATATTTCAGCTGCAAATATTGCAGTATTGAGAGTTGGCTTTTCATTAAATATTTTTTTTAAAAGCTTATCCACATCCACCTGAGGCGAAGGTGGTGTTATTTGAATTTTAGGTGTTTTTGGCGGAGGAGCGGGTATTTGGTTCGCGTTAATCGATGCTTCTGTTTTAGTTAGCATTGTTTCAATGACGCTCCAATCCCCGAAATTTTTAAATTGTTTGTTATTTGGTTCGCGAGTAGGCATCAGTTTTTTTAAATGAACCCAATTTTTTACCGTTATTGTGCTTCCAAAAAAACGATCGGTTACTCTATAAAAATTTTGGATTTGACCTAATTTATCTTTAGAAGTTAAGGGGTCAGTAACTTTCTTTTCTAATTCTTTCCACACGTTTTTCGGTAAAAAATCGGGAGATGTAGCATTCGTTTCGCTCAAAGCTTTTATGGCGGCCCGTTCTGCATTATTCGTCATTCTTTCGTGTTTATCGTAAAATTCATTCCACGTATTCATCATATTCTTAATTTCTGACCATGATGTCTGTTTTGTTTCAGTCGTGGTAGTAGTTGTGGCTGTCGTTGTGGTCGTCGTTGCAGTCGGCGTCGGTTTTGGTGAAGTATCCCGTGGATCTGTTTTTCTTCGTGTTGTAGGTGTAGTAGATTCCTTAGAACGATAATTAACTGGACGAAAGTCATTTAATAATTTATCAGCATATTTTTCATTTGGATTGACATGGATAGGCGCAGTTTGATAAAAAATATCAGATTGTAGTTCAAGTTTAGTTTTTTCATCAGGCACAACGATTGCAGATGAATCGAAGGTATGCTCAATTTCTCCATTGTTTTCTTTAATAGTAGATTTTACAATTACACTGATTTGTTTCGTAGAATTAGGAATTGCCTTTGTATTAAAAACTGCACCTAAAGTAACGTATTCTATAAACGTAATACTGTCATCATCATTTTTAAAAAATTCGTATTTTCTAGTAGCTTTTGAAAAATGTAGTAATTGAGGGTCAAATCTTTTTGTAAGTAAATTTTCACCGGAAGTTAAAAAACCCTGTTGATGAGCATGATTGCTTATATAATGATATAATTGACTTTCGTTATTTTCTATTCCTAAATGATTTTTAATTTCATTATTTAAATCATTAGACAAATCCCGGCGGTTGTGTTCTGATTGGCTTTCTCTTTTAGAAAGCAATTCTTCTCGTTTTGTGTCATTTTCAAATATCTTTGTATTATTAAATTTTATTGCATCAGGATCAGCTTTTATCAACCGTAGCCAATCAGCAGTAGTTTCAGCTTGACTGTTTGAATTATAGGGTCGGTCTTTTACACAAGATAATTCTTCTATCACCGAATTTTCAAAGTTATTTAATCGATTAAATTCATCCGCAGTTTTTGGGTAGTTTCTTTCCTTGCTCATAACAAGATAACCTTTTAATGCCCACACAAAATTTTTATGAATGGCTTGTATTTCTTGATTAGGATTGTCACCAGCTATTTTTAGATAATCATCGACAAGAGAGAGCCAATAAAATGTTTGTTCAAGCCATGTTTGATCAAGAATTAAATTTTCTCTTGAATCTAAACTCTGCGTTGCTTGTTTTAGTGTCTTACTAACTAGTTTTGCTTGTGTTTCCATTGCTGCTTCAACAAATTTTTTTTCTTCTAACTTTGTTATATTTTGAATAGCAATGGATTCTTGGTAACTTGTATCTTGTATTTTATCTTGTATTTTTTGATCTAAGTCTTCTACGTTGCTTTCTACATAACTGTCGTCTGAGTCTTTTTCTATCGATATTTTATTGATATAGACTTCACGTGCTCTTTTAAATTCAAGCGAATTTTTTGGATACTCATCATCAGAACCTAAAGAAAGATATTCTTTTAATGCATTCTTAAAGGCTGTATGAATTTGTTTGATTTCTTGATTTGGATTGATTGTTTCTATTTTTAAATAATCTTCAATCATGGGAAGAGCACTAAATATATCATCGATCTCTTCGGTGCTAAGAAAATTAGGTTTAGATTTATTTTCAATAAAAAATTGAGTAGCATTTATTAATTTTTCTTTTCTTTTTTCTGCTTCATCTAATTTTTGTCTTACCTCAAGTCTATCCGTAGTTATTTTCTTTTGATCTGCGATATAACTAGAAATAGTGGTAGGTGTTTTTTCATCTTTTTTGTCTGAGGATGGCAGATACTCTTTTAGGAGTAATATTTTAGTTTGTGTTAAATTATCTTCTTGATTAAGAAACTGATAAGTATCATCATAAAATTTTAATATTGCAGACAGTTCTATTGCTGATGTAGATGGATCTGAAATTATATTTTCTAGTTCGTTCCAAATTGTTTTATCAACAGTAATTTCAATAAAACCACTCGGTGTATATGTTTCGCCTTGATCACGATACATTTCATACCATTTGTTGATTTTATCTTGATATGGATGTGTTATATTGTCGCTGCTTTTCATGCCATTTCCTCGATTATTATCTATTTTTTCTCTTGTCTTAATTTTATCGTAACATTTTGACTTACTATGATTATTATACGTTATATTAATTAAGATTTTATGATTAATAAGAAATTTTTATAGCAGAGTCCCTATCTCATTCCTAAAAGGTAAAATTATGTTTTTTCATTGAGTTACGATAGACTGGATGTTAAAAGCTTAAGTTATTCTTACTGGCATCATGAGTTTTTTATATTTTTTATACAATTAAACCAGCCTTTTAATTTTAATAAATAAACCCCAAAAATAACAGCGGAATAACTCCCTTACTCGCAATAGCTATATCATCTTTAACCAAAAACCCAGGCCCATCAAGGTCAGCAATTTGTTGTCCTGTTTTATTTTTGCCCCCAATTTCAAAATAGTGTGTCTTGGTTCTAAAGTCAGCTTGTTTTGAATAATAAACAGGGTGGTTGGCATCTCGCATTGTTTGGATAAAATATAATTCGCGTAACATACCTTTATTTAAAGGATCGCCAACAAATTGCTGCAAGGTATAAAGTAAAGTTGTGTTATGCAAAAATATTTTCTCTGGTTTTCGTAAATATTGATTACCCCCTTCGAAAGGATAAATCATTTGTATTAAGCCAACGTCCTGCAGAATTTTTAAATAATGAAATATCGTTTGATGTGCAACATTCATGTTTTTTGCAATATTATTTGTATTGACTTCACCCGGCGGAATGGTTGAAAGATAACTTAAAATTTTTTGAAATAAATGTAAGTTGTGTGTTTTCAAATCAAAATAATTCGGAATATCTTCAAAAATAATTTTATTAATTATTCGCATGACACGCTCATAATATGAATGCGGTTCTTCAAATATAAAAGGATAGTAACCCGTTGCAAGATAGGTTTGAAAATGCCGTAAGATTTTTGGCGTCAAACCAAGCTTGTTAAATTTTGTTGGATTGGCGAGTAATGACGATAATTCAATGGGTTCAAAAGAAGCTTTTTCGGAAAAATTTAAATACTCTCTGAATGACATGCCTGAAAGATGATATATTTTTGTTCGACGTGAAAGATCATAACTTCCTTGTGTTATTTCAAGCATAGAACTTCCAGAATAAACTATTTTTATATCGGGAAAGGCATCATATAAATTTTTAATTTCTTGGTTCCAGTTATCATATTGATGAATTTCATCAATGAAAAAAAACCGATAACCTTCTAAATGATACAAATCATTTACAAATTTCAGTAAGGTACTGCCATGAAAATAAACAGAATCTGCGGAAAAATAAAATGCTTTTTGTGTATGAATTAAATTTTCTTTGATGTATTGAAGCATGAGCGTTGTTTTGCCAACACCACGCGCACCGACAAGTCCTGTCAAGCGACCAGGTTGAAAATTTGGGTATAAATAACGTTTAAAGGACAGCTCTGTGTTGAAAAGTAATCGTTCAAAAGTTTCCTGGAGAAAGGTGTCCAATTTAAGTATACTCCAAAAATTATAGTAATTTATTTAAGTATACTTTAATTACAAATAATCTGCAAATTCAAGCACTGCTCATCACAACGAGTGTTTGTAAATAAAAAGATCAAAAAACATAATTTTTAAAACAATATACTTAAATACATTAATTTCAGAATGAATTGATGATTATATCATCTTGTACTTTTGTGTTTTTAACGGCATTCTATGCCCACTAAATTTTTAGAGGATCGACATCGTGGGACATCATCATCACAGTTCTAGAAAGCACAAAAAAACAAATAAAATTAAAAATAAAACTAAACCTCAAACTCAACTTCAACCTCAAACTCAATTTCACACCCACACTCAAACTCATATCAAAACTCATACCAAAACTAACACTAATATCAAAACTAACACTAATGCCAAAACTAAAACAACAAACATACAAGCAATCAACAATACAGATATCAACCTCACACTCAAAAAAGTGTCACCAACAAAGACAATGTTAATAGGTTCTTTTCCTTGCGAAGAAATGGCTGCTCACATAAGGAATGAAGCTGTTGATAGCATGACAGAAAAAGATGATCAAAAAGCAATTTCAGCTGTGACTTATCGCTATTTGCAAAGTAGGTTTCATCAATCAGACACTTTATGTTGTGTTGCATGGTCCACGATGGTATTAGTGATGCTCATTCCAGTGACTTATTATTCCTATTGTAGCTGGAGTGATTCGAATACAGCATTTGAAGAGCAGCATTTTAGAATAAAGTTTTTATCGTCATTAATAGTGATGGGTTTAATAAGTGTACCCAGCGCTGTGAATACGGCTAATACATTAAGATACAAAGAAACAAAAAATGGTTGTGAGGCATGGTTGAAACATAAAATGGATCAACAAGGCTTGAATAAAGTAAAAGAACAAGAATATTCTTCTTACAAAGATTTTTATTTGCATCAACCAAAAAAGGCAGGAAAAATGTTTGCTGAACATATCATTTCTCATAAGCCGAAATAAGTAGCGTTACTCAATCAACAAACTGATGTTGTTCTTTTTTCCAAGCAGGTCGGCAAGAAAGAAATAATTTCATATTGCCATCCCAAAAATATTTTTCGCCTGCTTCAATCAAAACAATATCACCAGCAGATAAGCGATGTTCTTCGTGATTAATGACGATTTTGCCTGTTCCTTCGAAGACATAGGCTAACTCATCACATTGTTGATTGACGACTCGACGTTCATTAGGATAGCGGCCGGTGATGGTTGCGAGGGCCCCATCAAGTAAATCATAATTTAAAGCGAACTCTGTGATTGAGCACGTTGGACTATTTGATTTTTCTTTTGCTTGGTGTTTAAAAGATATTTTCATTTTGTTTTTCCTTTTATCGCTTAGACCCTGGTCCCCAAGATTTTCTAGCGATGTCAGCAGAAGTCTCTGGTGTGACGATAGGTTTTTTAGGAACACCTAAAAATTTTTCAGGAATTGCCATGAATTTTTCTGGAAGAATGGGTCTTTCAGAGATGACAGGTTTTTCAGTGACGACAGGTTGCTGAGAGATAGTCGTAGGTTTTGCAGCGTCTATATTTTTGTCGACAGCTACGTTTTTTTCAGTAGCCGTGTTTTTTTCAGTAGTTGTCGTTTTTTCAGTAGCGATATTTTTTTCAGCGATAGCAGCGGGTTTTTCACCTTTGTTTGCATTAGCCGCCGCGGCTGCCGCAGCGTTTTTTTGTTGCATTATTGTTCTAGCTGACTGGGCAATGGGTGAACCACCCAATAAGGTGACCAATCGGTTAAAGGCATCGCCTTGTTGACGTTTTACTTTAACGAATCCTGTATCAAGACCTGCTGGCCCCGTCGTAAGATCGATGGTTCCTTCTTTTGAAGTTTGTTCTACACCGCCAAAAACAGGCGCCCCGCTTTTATTACCTGTTGGTTGCGATGAAAATACAGAACTTTTTTTCAATGATTCTCTGTGATCTTTTTCTTTACTCGCTATTGTTTTACGTTTTTCAATCGTACTCGATTGCATTTCTTCAGATTTTTCTTTTTCCTCTTGATTCAATTCTTCCTGTTCTTTGCGTAATAGTCTTTTGTCCGCTTCTGCTTGAACTTTAGCTTTTGAATCAATTTTATATCCTGTTTTACTGGTAGAACTACCTTCAGTATCAGCAGGTGATTTTAATTTATCCATCGCAGTTTTTCGGCAAGAGGCACAAATATTGCCGTAAATTAAGCCTTGCGACCCGCTCAATTGTGAGAAGGCCGTTAAAGGTTTTTGTTCGCCGCAAACAGAACAAATTTTAGTTAAATGTGGGTTATTCATGGCATTGGTGAGATAATGTTATTTAATAAATTTAATTAGTAATATAGCATAAATGTTTAGATTAGTTTACCAAATGTCCAATTATATGAAAAGGGGCTTACATTAAGCCTTCTCTGGAATTTGTGTAGGAAAAAAGCTGTCGCAATATTATATCAAGATAATATCGAGGAAAAATAATGCAAAATCGTATCAATATCGTTTTGTTAGGTCGTTATGATAATGAAAAACTCACCAAATTTATTGAGGATACGCAGCCTAAACAAGGAGGAATACCTCTTAATGGAATTGATTTTTACGTTACGACAATCAATTCCGTTACCTATCAAATATGGGACGGACGGCCTTTGATGAGATATTCGTCTTATGAGGCACGACATTACTTTCAACGTGTGCAAGTTGTTATTTGTTTTGATGTAGAGGATGATAAAAAAAATATAATATATAGCGATTATCCTTCTTTAAAACTGATAGATTATGACAATTCAATCAAGCCAAAAGATTTTTTATCTCTTCTTGTTAAAAAACCAGATGATCAATTCATTTCTACAATGAGGACAAAATTAACATTATTATTTTTTTCTCAAAAAGATGCTGAATGTGTTTTTAGTGAAATGGGAATTCCGCTAGAATTGATTAAATATATTTTAAATATTTTGATGCAGTGTGCGTTTAAAGAAGTAAGTTCTGTGACAAAATTTTATTTTTTTAAATCACCAGAAGAAACAAGAGCTCCAACCTATTTGTTGTCAGCGGTTAATTCTGCCCCCGAGCATGACATGCAAACGCAAGATCAAGATGAGAGTATAGTGAAACGGGCATTGAATAAATGCAGCGTGATGTGAATCCTTTTCAATAATCTCAAATTTTATGCAACAGAAGACTTGCTTGCAGCAAATAGATTCGCTATCCTCATTCGTTCTCGTAACTTGTTCACTTTAACTAACCTGGACACTTGCTTATGAATAGGTGCGAATTAAATCAAATTAACACTACTAATTTCACGATAAGATCGGAGAATCACAACATGACAAAAGGACCATCTCTACAAGATCCTTTCTTAAATTCATTACGGAAAGAAAAAATTCCTGTTTCCATTTATTTGGTCAACGGAATTAAATTGCAGGGCATCATTGAATCATTTGATCAATTTGTCGTTTTATTAAAAAACACGGTCAGTCAAATGGTTTATAAACACGCTATTTCTACTATCGTGCCAGCCAGAAATGTATCTTCTCCTTTTGAATACAGCAATGGTAATAATGGTTTTCACACTCATCAAAATGGTAATGGTGGAAAAAATGGTGGGCATATGAAACCGCCAATAATTTCACACGAGTGACATGATGAGTACTGTGAATGACTGATGATCGTCCTGATGCTGGGGAACGTGCGGTATTGGTTCACATCCATTTTCCTGCAGGAAAAATGGAAGAAGACCTAGAAGAACTCAAAGAATTAGCTATCTCGGCAGGTGCTAAAATAGTTCATATTGTGACTGGTGCGCGAAAAACGCCTGAGTCTAGATATTTTGTAGGCTCAGGTAAAGCAGAAGAAATTCGCGATGTTGTTACAGCGGCCCAGGCAGAATTGATCATTCTCAATCACAATTTAACACCTGCACAAGAGCGTAATCTTGAACGTCTGATTAAATGTCGAGTTGTAGACCGTACAGGTTTAATTCTTGATATTTTTGCTAAGCGTGCGCGTAGTTTTGAGGGAAAGTTGCAAGTTGAATTAGCTGTATTAAAGCATCTTTCTACTCGATTGATACGCGGATGGACACACTTGGAACGTCAACAAGGCGGTATCGGTTTACGTGGTCCTGGTGAAACACAATTGGAAACGGATAGACGTTTGATACGTAATCGTATCAAAATCATTACTGCGCGATTAGCAAAAATTCGTGAACAACGCAATCAAGGAAGACGTTCGCGACGTCGAGCTGTGATACCAACCGTTGCTTTAGTTGGTTATACCAATGCAGGTAAATCAACTTTATTTAATCGACTGACAGGATCATCAGTGTATGTTGCGAACCAATTATTTGCTACGTTAGACCCTACTTTGCGTCGTATGAATTGCGTTGGATTTGGCCCTATTATTTTTGCAGATACGGTTGGTTTCATCAGACATTTACCACATCATCTTGTGGAAGCATTTCATGCGACTTTAGAAGAAGTCAGCGAAGCGGATTTATTATTGCATGTGGTTGATGCGCATGATGAGCAAAAAAATACGCATATTGATCAAGTCAAACAAGTATTAGAAAGTATTCATGCGGAAGAAGTGCCTACTTTATTGGTCTATAATAAAATCGATTTAGATACGGCTTTTTCTCCTCATACAGACAATAATCTTGATGGCGATCCAGCGCGTGTATTTATTTCTGCTTATTATGATCGTGGGATAGACCAATTGTTGGAAGCAGTGAGTGAATTACTTGGTAAACATTTTTCGGAACAAGAAATTATTTTGACACCGCTGCAAACTAAATTAAGAGCGGCATTATACGAGCGAGATAGTGTGTTATCAGAAAAAATTGATGACGCAGGTTGTTATCATTTACGTGTACGTTTACCGCGGGATGAAATAAAAAGGTTATTAAATCATGGGTAGAAGTATTGTTGTTTTAGGTAGTCAATGGGGTGATGAAGGCAAAGGAAAAGTTGTTGATATGCTAATGGAACAAGCCGATGTGGCTGTGCGTTTCCAAGGCGGTCACAATGCAGGTCATACTTTGATGATCGATGGACAAAAAACAATTTTGCGTTTAATTCCTTCAGGTATTTTGCATAAACACGCCATGTGTTTAATTGGAAATGGTGTTGTTTTATCACCCACGGCTTTATTAGAAGAAATGGAAGAATTAGAAAGACGCGATATTCCTGTGTCTTCTCGATTGCGCATTAGCGAAGCGTGCACACTGATTTTACCTTATCATGTTGCACTGGATCGTGCGCGTGAAGATGCAAAAGGTAAAGCAAAAATTGGAACGACAGGACGTGGTATTGGTCCTGCTTATGAAGATAAAGTCGCACGACGCGCTGTGCGTTTTGGTGATTTGTTTAATGAAAAACGATTAAGCGAGCGTTTAGAACAAGCACTCGATTATCATAATTTTGTTTTGCAAAATTATCATCGTCATGAACCCATTGAATTTCGACCACTGTTAGATAATTTATTAATGTTTGTTCCTAAATTAAAACCCATGCGTGCAGATGTTTCTCTTTTACTTGATCAATATCGTCGTGCAGGTAAAAACATGATGTTTGAAGGTGCGCAAGGCACATTGCTTGATGTGGACCATGGGACTTATCCCTTTGTGACTTCTTCAAATACGGTGGCAGGCGCTGCTTCAACAGGCAGTGGTTACGGGCCTTTACATTTCGATGCGATTTTAGCCATTACTAAAGCTTATACCACACGTGTGGGATCAGGGCCCTTTCCCACAGAATTACATGATGAAGTCGGAAAACATTTATCAACGCAAGGAAATGAATTTGGTTCAGTGACAGGACGTCCGCGTCGTTGTGGATGGTTAGATATTGTTGCATTGCGTCATGCGATTCAACTCAATAGTTTTTCTGGATTATGTATTACTAAATTAGATGTATTAGATGGTCTGTCGACTGTGAAAATTTGTACCGCATATCGTGTGAAAGGTGAAGTGTTGTCGCATTTACCAATAGAACAAGATGTATTTGCTGAATGTGAACCTATTTATGAAGAATTACCAGGATGGAAAGAATCAACAGCAGGGATCAAACAATTCAAACAATTACCTGCAAATGCTCAACATTATTTATTACGCTTGGAAGAATTAGCCGGTGTGCCGATTGATATGATTTCAACGGGATCGGATAGAAAGGATACGATTTTGATTAGGCATCCGTTTGCTTAGTGAAATTGATAGCTGCCGAGGAGAGGACTTGAACCTCCACGGGGTTTCCCCCACAGGCATCTGAAACCTGCGTGTCTACCAATTCCACCACCCCGGCATGTGAGGCAATTTAACCATGACGAAATCAAAAACACAAATAGTAGAATTAAAAGGTGTGGGCAAGCAGCTTGCTCATCGTTTAGCCCGTTTAAATATTTTTGAAATTAAAGATTTGTTATTTCATTTTCCAACGCGATATCAAGATAGAACGCAGTTGCAATCTATTCGTTATCTCAAGCCAAATGAAGAAGCAGTGATTGAAGGTGTGATGACATTAGTTACTAAACCATCGCACGGTCGAACAAAATTATTGTGTGAATTACAAGATGAAACAGGCAAATTACATTTGCGATTTTTTCATGTGTTGTCTTTTCAATTTAACATTTTGCAAATAGGCACGCGATTACGATGTTATGGCACGGTGCGTTTGGGGCAAAAGGGATTAGAAATGTTTCATCCTGAATTTCAAGTGATCACGGCAGATAATTTAATTCCAATGGAGGAACATCTCACGCCGATTTATCCTGCGACCGAAGGCATCAGTCAACACATGTTAAGAAAATTAAGTTTGCAAGCATTAACATGGATGCAAAATTCGTTTACTGATCTCGTTCCTCAAACTTTGTTACAAACCTTACCTCGTTTACAAGAAGCTTTACATTTTGTGCATCAACCGCCGTCTAAAATAAACTTATCAACATTAATGAATTATCAATCACCAGCACAAAAAAGATTGATTATTGAAGAACTACTTGCGCAGCGCATCAGTCTTTTGCAATTAAAAAAAACAATTCAACAGCAAACGGCATTGGCGCTTCCTCTTCATGAAACGATTATCCAACAATTTATTCAGTCATTACCTTTTCAATTAACGACTGCGCAATCCCGTGTCTTAAAAGAAGTGCAAACTAATTTAATTCAATCACATCCTATGTTGCGTTTGGTGCAAGGTGATGTGGGTTCAGGTAAAACGATTATTGCAGCATTAGCAATGCTTCAAGCAGCGACAAATCAATATCAAGCTGTTTTGATGGCGCCAACAGAATTATTAGCAGAACAACATTATCATACGATGCAAAAATGGTTTGCGCCTTTTTCTATTGAAGTTGTTTTATTAACAGGACAAACGAAGGCACGCGCTCAAACTTTACAAATGATAGAAAATGGAAAAGCAAAAATCATTGTTGGAACACATGCTTTATATCAAGAAAAAGTTATCTTCAATCAATTAGCATTGATTGTGATTGATGAACAACATCGTTTTGGTGTGGGACAACGTGATTTGCTGCGAAAAAAAGGAGAAAAATGTGAATATTATCCTCATCAATTAATGATGACAGCGACACCAATTCCACGGACATTAGCAATGAGTTTTTATGCTGACTTAGATTGTTCGACGATTGATGAATTGCCGCCTGGCAGAACGCCGATTATCACGAGTGTGATGGCAAATCATCGTCGTGAAGAAATCATTGCACGCATACGTGAAGCTTGTCAGCAAGGGAGACAAGTGTATTGGGTGTGTCCATTAATTGAAGAATCAGACGTTTTAACTTGTCAATCTGCTATTGCAACAGCAGACATGCTTCAACACAATTTATCAGAATTAAAAACAGGATTAATTCATGGAAAACTTCGTGCGCAAGAAAAAGAAAATATCATGCGTGCATTTAAATTAGGTGAAATAAAAGTATTGGTCGCAACAACGGTGATTGAAGTGGGTGTTGATGTGC
>Ga0207140_1014_pt1 | contig 42998 bp, 31 predicted proteins | sample Alteio_BWMinHeat_4_FD_153528 | JGI IMG/M metagenome (GOLD analysis project Ga0207140, IMG submission 153528) | Enriched cells from forest soil in Barre Woods Harvard Forest LTER site, Petersham, Massachusetts, United States -... | ecosystem: Environmental > Terrestrial > Soil > Temperate forest >... | reverse complement strand
TCCAGCACTTAACGGTATTACAGTCACTTTAAATGGTATCATCAATAATTCAAATATTAGTACATGGAATGGCACAGTCAGTATTAATGATACAGGAAATGTTGCAACCACACTTTCATCTCTTGCAAGACAACTAGGTGAAAATGTTGGGAGTTATAATGTAACAGCAGCAGGATTTAATGCATTAACAGGTAGCGCAGCTGGTAATTATAATGCACCAACATTTAGTGGTTCCCCAACCTTAACTATTACGCCAGCACCATTAACGGGTAGCATTGCAAATCAATCTAAAATTTATGGCGCAAATGATCCAACACTTGGCAGCATTGGTGTTACATTAAATGGCATTATTAATAATGCAAGTATCAGCACATGGAACGGAACAGTTAGTATTAATGATACCGGTAATGTTGCAACAACACTTTCTTCATTAACAAGAGCAGCAGGCGAAAATGTTGGAAGTTATAATGTGACAGCTGCTGGCTTTAATTCACTAACAGGCAGTGCAGCTGGAAATTATAGTGCACCGATATTTACTGGTTCACCAACACTCACTATTACACCAGCATCATTGACAGGCAGTATTGCAAATCAAGCTAAAATTTACGGTGCAAATGATCCTGCGCTTAACGGTATTACAGTCACTTTAAATGGCATCATCAATAATTCAAATATTATTACATGGAATGGAACAGTCAGTATTAATGATACAGGAAATGTTGCAACTACGCTTTCATCCTTAACAAGAACAGCGGGTGAATCAGTAAGCGGTAGTCCTTATGCAATCACAGCAGCAGGATTTAATGCATTAACAGGAAGTGCAGCTGGTAATTATAGTGCACCAACCTTTAGCGGTTCACCAACTTTAACTATTACCCGTGCTAATTTAACAGGCAGTATTGCAAATCAATCTAAAGCATATGGTGCAAATGATCCATCACTTGGTGGCATTGGTGTTAACTTAACCGGATTAATTAATCGTACTGTTGCAACATGGAATGGTAATGTGAGCATCAATGATAGTGCGCTCACATCAATTGTTTCATCACTTACAAGACAAGTTGGTGAAAATGTTGGAAGTTACAATATTACGTCTGGCACATTCATTGCGCCTTCATCAAATTATAATTCACCGGTATTTACTGGCACACCAACACTAACGATTACACCTGCATCATTAACTGGCAGTATTGCAAATCAAAATAAAGTTTATGGTACAAGTGATCCCGCACTTAATGGTATTACAGTTATTTTAAATGGCATCATCAATAATTCAAATATTATTACATGGAATGGAGCAACAAGTATTAATGATATTGGAAATGTTGCAACAACACTTTCATCACTCACTCGTCAAGCAGGTGAAAATGCAGGTAACTATAATATTACCTCAGGAACACTTAATAGTTTAACTGGTAGTGCAGCAGGCAATTACAATGCGTCGTCATTCAATACTTCAAATAATCCTATTTTAACTATCACGACAGCACCATTAACTGTTAATGCTAATCCAGCCAGTGTTGTCTATGGTAATCCTAATCCTACATTTACTTATAATGCGATAGGATTAATTAATAATAGTGTGACAAATTGGATGGGTGTATCGACCTTAATTAATGATCACATGAGTGGATCGTTGGGCTCAGTAGTAGCAACAAATGTTGGTAATTATCCAATTCCAGTGGGAACACTGACAGCAGGTTCAAATTATCAAATGACATATAATAGCGCGAATTTAAGTATTACCCCAGCCACACTCACTTCATCCGGCATCGTCGCGAATGATAAAGTTTACAATGGTACAACCAGTACAACATTAAACTTAAGTAGCGCAATGTTAATAGGAGTAATTGGCATCGACAATGTATCCATCGATTCAAACGGCTATCAAGCTAATTTTACGACACCAAATATTGGTACGAATATTACTGTGATTGTTAGTAATTTAGGTTTAACTGGTACTGCTGCAGGTAATTATATTTTGACACAACCTACAGGACTAATTGCTTCGATTACAGCAGCTCCCATACCGCCACCAACACCACCTATACCACCAACACCGTCTATTCCAAATACAGGTGTGCCATATCAAGTAGTCATTCCAACTAATTTAACATCAATAGCAGGGCAAACTTTCTTCGTTTATTTATATGGTTCTAATCAAGGTAGTACTTCAACTATTCAATATCAAAATGTAAAGGGATCATCCAATGAACAAAAAGGTGGTTCGTGTCTGTATGTTGGAAATTCAAGAGTGTGTACTGCGAACAATAATAATATCACTCATCTTTCATTACCTGTACCCACTAGGCAAACAGGCGTAGGGAGTCAAACTCGAACATCGGAAAAATTTTCTGAATATTAAAACTTAATTAACATTAAAAAATACTCTATAAAGCATAACGTCATTCTTATTTTGAATATTCTTTTTAAGAATGACGCATGCTGTTTTGCCATTTAGATTAAAATGGTCTTAGTTTAGTTAATTGCGGTGTACGATAAGAAGATTCTTGTGGTTGAATTTCAGGTTTCTTAACAGGTAATTCACCATCTTTCGCTTTTTGTAATGCTTTTCGTGTATCTTCATAAAATAAACGTATCAAATCCAATGTAATATAAGGTTCTAAATTATCACTATCTTCCATTTTTTCCCAACCGCACGTTAAACGATCATAGATTTCATTCCAAGCTTGAGTCGCTGCGGTGCCTTGTATGTACTTTGAAGAAAACATGCAATTAGTATTACGACCTGTGTTTGATTCTTGAGGATCATAGTTATAGCAATCCAATAAATAAGCCATATGACGGCTGTATTTTACTTTAATTGGCGTATCAGTTTGGCCAGCGCTTATATAATTGACAAATTGATCCCAGCGTTCTTCATCTATACTACCATCTGGCTTATAAATACGAGCTGTTCCGAGATGTAAAAACTTTGCAAATCCTGTATCCTCATCAGGAAGAAAACTTGCACCTGTGACAGGACAAACAATGTTTGAGCTGGAATGTGTTGCATTGAATGTTGAAATAACCTCTCCTTTTATCCAAGATTGACTACTATGAATTTCTTCTAAACCATTTGAGACTGTCCCAGGCGTAAAATTGCCTAAGTCATCAGTAAATAAATTTCCGTGACGACCTAATGCACTTTGTAAAAATCTTGTTGTTGACATTGATGTTTATCCTTTTATGTGGTTTCATTCAAATCAACAGTAAGATAGATAAATTAATCGTATTAATAAAATATATTACAGATATAGTTATAATAAGGATTTTTTATGATGCCATCAGCAAAAGAATTATCGTATTTTTATACGGCTGCGATAACAGAGAACCTATCAAAATCAGCCTCACAACTTGGCGTTAGTCAGCCTGCGCTTACCTTAGCAATAAAACGATTAGAATTAACAATAGGCGCCTCACTTTTTATTAGACATAAAAAAGGCGTGACATTATCGAAAGCAGGGAAACATTTTCTCGCTCATGTTAAACCGCTTATCCATTATTGGGAAAATGCAAAATTAGAAACGCGAAATCATCAAAATGAAGTACAAGGAAAATATCGTATCGGTTGTCATTCTATTTATATGATGAGGCTGACAAAAATATTATCTTTATTATTAAAAAACTATCCTAACCTTGAATTTGATATTCATCATGATATTTCGAGAAGTATAAATGAGAAAATTATTAATTTATCAATTGATATTGGTATTGTAGCAAATCCTATTCAACATCCAGATTTAATTATTACAAAGTTATATGAGAGTGAATACTCAATGTGGATGTCTGATGATCCCATTATTAAAAAAAAATTATATTCGAAGAATAATATTCTAATTTGTGATCCTAATTTAGCTCAAACAAATATTTTATTAAAAAAACTTAAACGATCTAAAATTAATTTTTCACGTATGTTGACAACAAGTTCGATTGAATCTATCGCAACACTAACCGCGGCAGGTTGTGGAATTGGGATGTTACCTGATTGCTATGTAGCAACTCAATTTGCGGATAGTCTGCGTCGAGTTCCTAAATCGCCGGTTCATAGTAATGAAATTTGTTTGGTCTATCGTCATGAAATTCGTCATCTTTCAGCAGTTAAAGAGATAACAAATAAAATTAAGGAGCATTTGAAAAAAGAGCAGTTCTAATTGCAATGACTTCAGGATGACTTTCATCCTTGTAGACAGTATTGGCAATAGAATGCGCCACGTGATAGTGCTTTGAAGCTTCGAGATACATTTTTTTCCCTTTAAAACTTTTCCCCATGCAGCGACAAGTATAGGCAATATTTGCGTGGGCCATTGTAGAGTAAGATTCAATTTGCAAATTTAGTGCATGTGTGAATGCGTCAATTGCCTTATCATATTCTCCTATCGCATTATAATTATTTCCTCTATCATTTGAGATAATGGCTTTCATCACAGCATATTCAATGTTGTCGGGATCCGTTTCGTTAATTGAACCAATACAAATAAGTAGTTTTCTATAATCAATGTTACTATTAATATCAAATGTTAAATTATTTTCAGATTTTTCTAAACAATCCAATGATAATTGATAATCGCCATTAAAATAATGTAATTTAGATTCTAAAAAATAAAGAAATGGATATAATGATTGATCACTTTCTTTTATTAATTGTTTAAGAATATTTTGAGCAAGAGGAATATTTTGATTGTTCCAAATACAATGAAAAGCTAAAATACATAAATCAAGTTGTACTTGTTTAACTTTTTGTACTTGTTTAACTTTTTCAGGGCTTGAATGAGAAATTGCTGTTAACTTTTCTGAATCAAGAATGAATTGATCCGCAATCTGCCATGATGTTTTATCAATATAATGATATTGCTCGGCTATATGTTTCATATCTGTCCTTAGAAAATTGTCATTAAAATTAAATATTCTTAGCAAGTATTATATAGATCAATTTTTATTAAGCATAGTAGTATAATGTATTAATTTTATAATTCACTATACAATTCAATCTTACAAATGGATTAATCAAATGAATACTTTATTATCTTCTTACAAATTATCAGATACTATTTATCTTAAAAATAGAATTGTCATGGCACCCATGACAAGAAGATGCGCATTAGAAGATCATACGCCAACAGAGATAATGGTTCCTTATTATGCAAGACGAGCAGATGCTGGTTTGATTGTCACTGAAGGGACGTTAATCAGCGAAGATGCTATTGGATATGGAAATGTGCCTGGCATATTTACTGACGAACACATTAATGCCTGGCATAAAATAACGACAGCGGTCCATCAAAATGGTGGAATCATTTTTATACAACTATGGCATTGCGGCCGTATTTCCAATATAAAATTTCACCAAGGATTATTTCCTATCTCATCATCTTCTACCCATGCCAATGTGATGTTGGGCAGCACTCAATTACCTTGCAGTCCTTCAAGAGAAGCAACCAAAGAAGAAATTGATGGTTTGATTTTAACTTATACTCAAGCCGCTAAGAATGCGATGGCTGCTGGATTTGATGGTATCGAATTACATGGTGCAAATGGATATTTGATCGATCAATTTTTACATGAATGTACCAATCAACGTTCAGATGAATATGGAAATACGCCAGAAAATAGAAGTCGTTTTGTATTAGATGTCATTCAATCCTGTGGAAATGCTATTGGATATGACCGAGTCAGTATTAGATTATCTCCAGCAGGTCATATGAATGAAATTATCACTTCTCATCATGATAAACATACTTTTACTTATTTATTAGAAAAATTGAATTTATTCAATATTGCTTATGTTCACACTGGGACATTTGATGATGCAATTGAATATCCTGAACTTGATAATAAAACGATGACTGATTTTATTCGATCCGTCTATAACGGGACAGTAATTGCATCGGGTGGTTATAACTTAGATTCAGCTAAATCGAAAATCGATAAAAAGGAATGTGATTTAGTCGCTATTGGCCGCTTATTTATTTCTAATCCCAATTTGATATTGAATTTAAAAACTGATAATGCATTAATCGATTATGATAAGAGTATGTTGGGGCTGGAACTCTACTAGTTCAATTTGGCGATACCCATAAGAATGTGCTAGATTATGTTCTAACCATTTGATTTATGCATTAATCAGGAATGATTTTTACATGTGGGCACTTCGCTGTCTTATCATGCTTGTCCTTACTGCTGCTATTACATCATGCATGGTAGGCCCCAATTTTCGTCAGCCTGCAGCTCCGGCCGTTGACAGTTACACCGAAAAACCGCTTCCCTCAAAAACAGCAAGTGCAAAATCGCTTAAAAAAGCAGGACAATCTCAGTATTTTGTTTCAGCAGAAGATATTTCTTCTGCTTGGTGGGCGCTCTATCACTCTCCCGAAATTAATATGTTGATTCGTACAGGTCTGGCCAATAGTCCTAACTTGGCCTCTTCTTACGCCGCTTTGCGACAAGCGCAAGAAGCCGTCAATATTCAAATTGGCAATGCATTGCTTCCAGCTTTTAATTTGGGTTTGACGGGCCAGCGGCAACGTTTTTCAGATGCATCGATTGGTGTGCCTCAAGGAACATCCGTCTTTAATTTATTTAATACATCTGTCAGCGTCTCATATACCTTGGATTTGTTTGGTGCGGCACGCCGTCAATTAGAAGCTTTGTATGCACAAGTCGATTATCAACAATTTCAATTAATTGGTGCGCATATTGCATTGACAGCCAATATTGTGACGACAGCAGTCACCATTGCCTCATTACAAGCTCAAATTGAAGCAACCAATGAATTAATTCATATGCAAGAAGAGATTCTTCATATTACCAAACAACAATTTAAATTAGGTGCTGCATCAAGTGAAAATGTGCACACGCAAGAAACGTTAGTCGCACAAACGATTGCAACTTTGCCTCCCTTAGAAAGACAATTATCGGTTTCTCGTCATGCACTTTCTGTTTTGGTCGGTAGTTTTCCAAACGGGCCATTACCGGTGATTCGTTTAAATGCGCTTACCTTACCAAAAACATTACCTGTGAGTTTACCATCACGATTAGTCAGACAACGTCCTGATATTCGTGCTTCAGAAGCTTTATTACACGCAGCAAGTGCTCAAATTGGTGTCGCAACTGCAAATTTATTTCCACAAATATCTTTAACAGGGAATTATGGTTGGGAGGCAGTGGCACCGGCACAATTATTCGGTAGCAGGACCAAAGTATGGTCTTATATGGCTTCAATCACACAACCCCTTTTTCATGGGGGTGCTTTATGGGCTACAAGACGACAAGCCATTGATGCTTATCAACAAGCTGATGCACAATATCGACAAGTGGTTTTACAAGCCTTTCAAAATGTGGCTGATACCCTTCGAGCATTAGAAACTGATGCACGTGCTTTACGTGCTGATCGAGAAGCAGAAGAAGCTGCGCGAATTAATTTTAATTTGACACGTAAACAATTTAAGTTAGGTGGTCAGAGTTTTCTTAATTTGTTAAATGCGGAACAACAATATGTCACCACAAAGCTTGCACGCATCCAAGCGCAAGCGGCAAGATACAATGATACTGCTGCATTATATCAAGCTTTAGGCGGTGGTTGGTGGCATCAAGAATGGTGCGTAAAGGAATGCGTATGAATAATCTAATGAATAAGTTCATTAACAAGCTAAAGAATTATCCGATGAGCAAGTATATCAATAAATTAATGAGCGACCCAAAGAATAAACCAATGAAAATGATGCTGATCTCACTGGGCATTTTATTTAGTGCTATTTTTCTTTGGAAAATGTTTCAAACATTATTAATGGATCATTTTCTTGCATCAGGCCCGCCACCTGTAACAGTTTCAGCGATTACAATTGATTATCAACCTTGGCAACCACATGTCAAGGCAGTCGCAAGTTTGCGCGCGGTTCAAGGAGTTAATGTGACAACGTCTTTGGCAGGTCTTGTGCAATCGATTTATTTCACACCGGGTAGTATCGTTAAACAAGGTCAATTACTCGTACAATTAAATGCAGATGCTGAAATAGGACAATTAAAAGCATTACAAGCCAGCAAAATGCTCGCTAAAATTACTTATCATCGTGATCTTGCGCAATATCATGTAGAAGCTGTTAGCAAACAAACGGTAGATAATGATAAATATAATTTTCAAAATTTTGCGGGACAAGTGATGCAGCAAGCTGCAACGGTTGAAAAAAAATCAATACGTGCGCCATTTACAGGTCGATTAGGCATTAGAAATGTGAATCTCGGTCAGTATGTTAATGTAGGTGATAGTATTGTGACACTACAAGCGTTGGATCCGATTTATGTTGATTTTTACGTGCCACAACAACAATTATCTGAATTAAAAACAGGACAAATCGTCACATTAACGAATAGTCATTTAAAACGAATTTATCACGGTAAAATTACAACGATAAATCCAGTGATTGATGAAAATACACGTAACGTAGAAGTTGAAGCAACTTTCTCTAATCATCAATATGAATTAACACCAGGTATGTTCGCGGAAGTAGAAGTTAATTCTGGCAGTAAATTATCTTATCTGACATTACCGCAAGCAGCGGTCGCATTTAATTCTTATGGTGATATTGTTTATGTGATCAAGAAAGAAGGAAAAGATAAGCACGGCAAACCCATCTTAACGGCACAACAAGTGTTTGTCACAACGGGTGATACACGCGGTGATCAAGTGGTTATTTTGAAGGGATTGAAAAAAGGAGACATGGTGGTGACAAGCGGTCAAGTTAAAATTAAAAATGGCAGCCGAGTTGCAATTAATAATTCAGTCGAGCCAGATAATAATCCTCATCCCACTGTCGGTAATGGTGAAGAATAATGGTTTTTACTGATTTATTTATCAAACGGCCAGTGCTTGCGACAGTTGTCAGTCTCATTATTTTTGTATTGGGATTACGCGCGATTTTTGGTTTGCCGATCATGCAATATCCTTTTACACAAAATGCTGTTGTTAGTGTGATTACAACGTATACGGGTGCTAGTCCTGCAACGGTTGCAGGTTTCATTACAACGCCGATGGAAAATTCGATTGCCCAAGCTAATGGCATTGATTATATGACATCGACGAGTACGCAAGGCACGAGTAATATACAAGTCAATTTGCTTTTAAATTATGATCCACTGAAAGCGTTATCTGATATTACAACAAAAGTCACTGCTGTATTAAATCAATTACCGAAAAATTCTCAGCAACCCGTTCTTTCTGTTGCTATTGGTGAAACCATTGATTCGATGTATATGGGATTTTATAGCGATGTCATTCCTAATAATCAAATTACAGATTATTTAATTCGTGTTGTGCAACCAAAATTACAAGCGATTAATGGTGTGCAAACAGCAGAAATTTTAGGGAGTCGGCAATTTGCTTTGCGTGCGTGGTTAGATCCTGTGAAGATGGCAGGATTTGGTGTCACCGCAAATGATGTGGCAAATGCTTTAGCTAATAATGATTTTATTTCTGCGGTGGGGCGTACTGATGGCAGGATGGTGACAGTTAATCTAACAGCTGACACAGGACTTGTGACAGTCGACCAATTTCGCAATATGGTGATTAAATCCAGAAATAATATTTTAGTACGTTTAGGTGATGTCAGCACAGTTTCATTAGGTGCGCAAAATTACGATTCTTCCGTCAGTTTCGATGGTAAATCCGCCGTTTATATTGGGATTAAATTGGCACCGAGTGCAAATTTATTATCAGTCATCAATAATGTTCGCCAAGTCTTTCCTGAAATCCAACAACAATTTCCTAAAGGATTAGAAGGTAACATTGTTTATGATGCGAGTGCTTATGTTCATAGCTCAATACATGAAGTGATTAAATCATTGTTAGAAGCCTTTTTGATTGTGAGTATCGTGATTTATTTATTTCTCGGCTCACTTCGTTCTGTTTTAATTCCTTTGATTGCAATACCGTTATCCATTATCGGCGCGTTTTTCATTATGTTGATGCTCCATTATTCTATCAATTTATTAACCTTATTAGCGCTTGTATTAGCGATTGGATTAGTTGTTGATGATGCGATTATTGTTGTTGAAAACGTGCAGCGGCTTATGGAAGAAGGTAAATCTGTCGTGCAATCTGCGTTGTTGGGTGCAAGAGAATTAGCAGGCCCGATTGTTGCGATTACTGTTGTTTTAATCGCGGTTTACTTGCCAATTGGTTTTATGGGCGGATTAACCGGCGCTTTATTTACTGAATTTGCATTTACACTAGCAGGTGCAGTGACGATTTCCGCTATTATTGCATTAACTTTATCTCCCATGATGTGTTCTAAATTTTTAAAACCAGATACGGATAAATCAAAACGTTCTTTTATTCATTATGTCGATAAACAATTTAAAAAATTAGAACAAGCTTATGAAAGAACTTTACATCATGCGCTTGATTTTTTGCCTGTGATTGGCGTATTTGCTGCGATAATTTTTTTAAGCAATTATTTTCTTTTTGTGACATCAAAATCTGAATTAGCACCACAAGAAGATCAAGGGATTATCATTGCGCAATTAACAGGTGCTCCGAATGCGACTATTTATCAGACAAAGTTATATTCAGATCAAATTTATAGTATTTATAAAAAATTTCCTGAATTTGCGCATTCCTTTCAAATTGATGGTGCAAATGGATTAAATGTTAGTATCGTTGGTATGGTATTAAAGCCTTGGGATGAAAGAACGCGTACCAGTAATGAAATACAACCGTTAGTACAAAATGATTTGAATCAAATTACAGGCGGAAAAATTGCTGCATTTCAATTACCTTCTTTGCCGGGAGGCGGAAGTGGTTTACCTATTCAATTTGTTATCACAACAACAAATGATTTTAATGATCTCAACGCAGTGACAAAATTATTGGTTGATAAAGCGCGCGCGACTGGTTTATTTATGTATATTGATCCAGATTTAAAAATAGATAAGGCACAAACAACGATTTTATTAGATAGAAATAAAATTTCGCAATTTGGTTTGACGATGCAAGATGTCGGTAATGTATTAGGTTTTGCTTTAAGTCAGGGCTATATCAATTATTTCAATTATGCGGGACGATCTTATCAAGTGATTCCGCAAACCATACGCATGTCACGTTTGAATAGCAAAAGTGTGTTGGATTATTACATTAAAACAGCAAGTGGCGAATCAATACCTTTATCAACGATTGCATCGTTAAAAACAACTGTCATGCCGGAATCGTTGAATCATTTTCAACAATTAAATTCGGCGACGATTTCTGCTATTGCATTTCCAGGTATTACGATGGGTGATGCCTTAGCGAAACTAAAAGAAATTGCGACGACTATTTTACCGCAAGGATATACGATCGATTATGCAGCACAATCTCGCCAATATATTAGGGAAGGTGCGACACTTATCTTCACTTTCTTTTTTGCGTTAATCATGATTTTTCTTTCGCTCGCTGCATTATTTGAAAGTTTTCGTGATCCTTTGATTGTATTGATTAGTGTTCCCATGTCAATTTGCGGGGCAATGATTTTTATTAGTTTAGGTGTTGGAGGGGCGAGTTTAAATATTTATTCTGAAGTAGGATTAGTGACGCTCATCGGATTAATCAGTAAACATGGTATTCTTATCGTGCAATTTGCAAATGATTTGCAAGCAGAAGGAAAGAAAAAAAGGGAAGCCGTGCAAATGGCCGCTGCGATTCGTTTACGTCCTATTTTAATGACAACCGTTGCGATGGTACTGGGTGTGATTCCATTAATTAATGCAAGTGGTGCAGGTGCTGTGAGTCGGTATAATATTGGATTAGTGATTGCAACCGGCATTGCAATTGGTACATTATTTACTTTGTTTGTTGTGCCAGCAGTTTATTTATTTCTGGCTGCTGATCATTCGCATAAACAAGCGTTAGATGATGATTTGGCAGATGAACCTATTACTTAAGGAGAATGTGATGGAAAAATTTATATTGTTGTGTTTAGTATGTTTAACATTGGGAAGCTGTTCATCAGGACCAACCTCTCATGATTCTGCTGATATGCGAAATGTTCCTGTGGTGCCAAATCAAGCTGGTAGTCATCAAGCCGCAACTACGGCAGCGCAAATGATTAGTCCGGTGACTTATTGACCTAATCGCGGAACGCTTATCGTTGGAGCGGTTAAGTTATTAAAGAAAAAATGAACAGCCTGACCCCATTTAAAAAATAAAGGGCTCCAATCAATCGTCAAAAAGTGTATATCCGTCATATATTAACACATAAAGAATATGATGCAGGAAAGTGGAGAAGATAAAATGTCAGCATTACGAGTAAATAATTTAAAAAATACAATCAAGCATTGGAAATATATTTCTCATAATATACGTGAGCCATTAAATGATAATGATTATGAGAGATTATCAAATTTACTTGATCATTTTTTGGATATGGTTGGAGATGATGAGAATCATGAATTAATTGGTCTTGTTGATGTCATTAGTCACATGATATCAATGTATGATGAACATAAAAAATATCAGATTAGCTCTATATCAGGGATTAAAGCCTTAAAATTTTTGATGGAACAAAATAATCTTAACCAATCTGATTTACCTGAAATTGGCAGTCAAGGGGTCGTTTCTGAAATTTTAAGTGGTAAACGTAAACTTAATATTAATCAAATTAAAAAGCTTGCTGATCGATTCCATGTTTCTGTGGAAACATTTATTGAGTAGTAGCGATATTAATATATATACGATATTCTAGCGTACCAATTTACTCATTAATATAAGCCAATGACTCGCATACTAATTATTGAAGATAACAAAAAAACAGCTAAATATTTGCAAACAGCATTACAAGAAAGTTATTTTATCACTGATGTTGCTCATGATGGGCGAGAAGGTTTATTTTATGCAATGCAAAATAAGTATGATGTTATTATTTTAGATGTGATGTTGCCGCATTACGACGGCTGGACAATTATTAAAACAATCCGACAATCAAATCAACAGACTTTTATTGTTTTTTTAACCGCATGTGATGCCATTAATGAGCGTATAAAAGGCCTTGAATTAGGGGCAGATGATTATTTAGTCAAGCCATTTTCATTTTCAGAATTGGTTGCGAGAATCCGTACTATATTACGACGTCAGCAACCCCAATCGTCTGATCTGATGCAAATAGCAGATCTTAAAATTGATATACAGAAACATAAAGTCATTAGAAGTGATCGGCATATTCCACTTACAGCCAAAGAATTTATGTTGTTACTATTATTGATGAAAAAACAAGGAGAAGTGTTATCACGTACTTATATTGCCGAACATGTTTGGGACATTAATTTTGATAGTGATACAAAAACAATTGATATGGCAATGAAACGATTGCGTGATAAAGTCGATGGAAATTTTACTAAAAAACTCATCCATACGATTAGAGGAGTAGGATATGTTTTGGAAATTAGGTAGATTTATCAATTTACGGTCACTTTCACTTGTTAATCGACTTATTCTAGTTTATAGCCTCACAACAATTACTATCATTAGTTTAGCGATTTGTATTTTATTTCCCTCACTTGAGAGAATTAATCACGCAGATCAAATTGATTATCAAGATCATTTTTTTAGCGCTTGTATGCAACGACTAGAGCTAAGCTTGATTGTCAGTGTTATCCTCGCTGTTATTTTTGCAAAAATAATTACTAACAAAAGTATAAAATATATTCAAAAATTTTCTCATAAAATGAAAATGGTCACTGTTAATTCATTAACTGAAAAATTTGACCCTAATGACATGCCTATCGAATTAAGGCCTTTGGCTGAATCTTATAATTTTATGCTGGAAAAATTACAAAAATCATTTTTACAGATGACACAATTTTCAGCGAATATCGCTCATGAGTTGCGTACGCCAATTCATAACTTAGTTGGTATTAATGAACTTGCTTTGTTAAATAATTATTCTCAAGAAAAGCAGCAGACTATTTTTGAATCGAATATGGAAGAATGTCAGCATCTTTTAAAATTAATTGAAAGTTTATTGTTTCTTGCGCATGCAGATCACGGGCAATTTAAAATACAAAAAACAAGTCTTTGTGGTCAAACTGAAATTAAAAAAATAATTGATTATTATGAGCCTATTATTCATGAGAATAATATTCGTATTCAGTGTGTTGGTGACGTTAGGGTTCAAGCTGATTCAACATTATTTAGGCGTGCAATGAGTAATATTATTACTAACTCATTGCGTTATACACCGCATAATGGAGAAATTTACATACAGATTTCATCAATACCTGAATACGTCTATATTTTAATTCGTGATACCGGTATAGGGATTGAAGAAAAATACCTCAATAAAGTATTTGATCGTTTTTTTAGAGTGGATTCCTCTCGTTCAATTGAGACAGGTGGGTTGGGACTCGGTTTGGCAATTGTTAAGTCTATCATAGAATTGCATGAGGGTAAGATTGCGATTAACAGTCAGATTAACATTGGTACGACAGTTCACCTGTATTTTCCTTTATAAAAAAGGTGCCAGGCACTAATAGTATTAACTTAAATTTTCCCACAATTTTGTTACTTTCATGTCACCATCTTGTTCCACTTTATCGTTTATTATTCTCTTTATCTGAAATCGCCACAGAAAAGGGAGTGGAATGGTATGCATGAAAATGAGTTACGTGAACGTGTAGACGCGGCCTTAGAAAAAATGATTGCAGCCTTTTATCAAGATGCACCTCTTGCTAATTATCAGAAAGACAGTGAATTAATTGATTTGAATTATTTTAAACGCCATACCATAGAAACCATTTTAAGAATAAAACATAAACGTATGATTGATGCATTAGTCATTCATTATTTTACTAAGCATGATCTTCAGTTAGCTAAATTATGGGCGCAGTATATAGAAGATGAAATGTTGCATGGAAAAATGTTTGCTAATGATTTGCAAAAATTAACGGGTATCACGTTGACAGAAATAGATGAGCAATATGAACTTTTATTTTCGACTAAATTATTGAATGGATATTTTTATTTTACGTTAGAGCATGAAGGTCCAATGGCTTCTATTGTTAGCGCTTATTTTATCGAATATACAACAAGAAAAACACAGCCTATCTGGTTAGATAATTTAGAACGTGTATTTGGGAAAGAAAATTTAATGGGTGCACGTGGACACGTTGATCATGATATTCGTGATGGGCATAATGATTTTGTTTGGAATGTTTTGTCGTCGCTGATTAAAAATGAGAAAGATGAAAATAAAATGTTTGAACATCTTCATCATATTTATGGCATATTTGTTGGCTATTTTATCGATCTCTATCATCAAACATTATCTAAATCGGATTACACTGCCGTAAAAGTTGTAAGCCAGTCGATTAAAGCAGCAGAGATGATAAGTAAAACTGCATAATAAAAGGCCTATATTGATGGGCGCTGCTAACCTCCTATTTCCGACGATAAAAAAACAGCTGAATGAAAATTTTATTCAGCTGTTTTCAAAATCAATTATTCAACATCCGAAATCGGATGATATTCAATTTGGTAAGATTAGTAGCGATGAAGAGTGGCGGCAGCTCGGACAATTTAGACAAAAAAATTATCAAGCAAAGAAACCATATATGATGACCGAATTGAATGAAGATGGTAAAGATTGCTTTGATGCGCATGGTCAAGTGTATGCTGCTTGGTTGCATGATGAAATGGTCGCTAGTGTACGCTTGTGTCCTCACCCATTTGAAACAGAAAAATTACTTACTTTAGATCGAGTAGAGAGTTTGCTTGGTAAAAATTATAGAAAAGATTATCTCGAGTGGACTCGTTTATTAATTTCAGCAGAAATCAAAATGCCTTATCTGCTGAATGCTTTGATTGTGTATGCGGGCATGCAAACTTTAGCAACAACGCATTATCGTTATTATTTTGGATATAGCACTTTACTCGTCAGGCGCTTATTTAGACATTTTAAAGTGACAAATACCAATCTTGGTTTTAATATTCCGCATCGCGGTAATCACCAATATATTTTGTTTAAAGGGAGCTTTTTGGAAGATATGTATTCTCTAATGAATTCACAGGCATGTCAGGAAATTTATTTATGATGTTTTCACCTTATCCGTGGCATTACACATTGCGCTGGCCGTATTATTATCGTTTTCCATCTCATCGTAATCATACAGGCATGCCTATAGCACCTGATAGCCATTTATTTTATAAAGATAAAAGCACGCATTTACGTTTGATGTTTTGCGGCGATATCATGGTGCAGCATCAAGATATCCCTCCTGTGTTGCATCCAACATTATGTGCACTAATAAAATCAGCTGATTTTTTTATTGGAAATTGCGAAGCGCCGCTTGGCAATCATTATCCAGATAAAAATATTAAATATGGATTTTCATTTCATATGCCAAGACGATTTTTAGAAGATATTATTTATCAAACAGGTTTAGATGCAAGCAAGTGGATTCTTTCAACAGCAAATAATCACATCGGTGATAAAGGATATTTTGCTTATGATCAAACGTACGATATTTTAGCTGATATGAAAATTACGGCATTAGGGAGATATAAAGAAAATAATTTACCGATGAATGTGATTGAAACAAATGGTATGCGTATTGGTTTTATTGCATGGACTGAATGGCTTAATCGGCCCATCTTTGAGAATGATGAAGGCGTTAATCGGCAGAAACATATTCTTGCGCATGATTGGCGTCAAATTAAAAATACTTATCAGTTGAATTATTTATTCGGATTGCCGCATTGGGAATATGAATTTCAACATTTTCCTTGTCAAAAAACACGTTCATTAGCAAGAAATTTAATCAATGATAAAGGGATAGATTTTATTATTGGGGCCCATACGCATACACTTCAATCAATAGAGTGGTTCGAAGAGGGAGTATGTGCTTATAATTTAGGAAATTTTTGTGGCTTTGCTGCTGCAGCAACGGTAAAATTAATTCCGATATTAGAAGTTAATCTTAGCAAAGAGGGAAATAATCCTTTACATTCTTATAAAATACATTATTTTTATCAACATAAAATAGCTAATCAATATCATATTATTCCATTACATATGGTAAATGAAAAAGATAAGGTAAAATTACTCAAATTGATGAATCGTTTATATGGCAGGCAGCGTAGTGCGTAAACTCATTTTCATGTTTTTTATTATTATAATATCTATTGCAGGATATATAACCTATAGATCAACAATAACGACTAAAGGAAGATTATTTTTTTCTGATCTACAGGGAAGTGTCAGCATTTACCGTGATAAAAATGGTATTCCACATATCAATGCTAATCATGATGAAGATGCGTTTTTTGCATTGGGTTATGTGCATGCTCAAGATCGATTTTGGCAAATGGAATTTCAGCGTAGAGTTGCTTCAGGTACGTTAAGTGAATTATTTGGTAAGAAAACAATAAAAATAGATAAATATTTGCGGACTTACGGATTCTATCATGCGGCAGAATTAGCTTGGCCAGCCTTTGATGATCGTACAAAAGCATTCATTAAAAGTTATACCAAAGGGGTGAATGCTTATATTAAGCAGGGTAATTTTTCGATCGAAGTACAATTACTACATTATAAACCACAACCATGGACAGTGATTGATAGTATTGCTTGGCAAAAAATGATGTGTTGGAATTTGCAAAATCATAGTTGGGATGACAAAATTACTTATGCGCTTGCTCAATTAAATTTTGGCAATCATGCGATTGAAAAATATTTTCCTGATTATCCAAGCAATGCACCACTTATTTTAGCAAATCAAAAAAATTCGCTTCCATTTAAACAAAAACCTTTAATTAAGATGGCTTCAGCAGACGACAAATTGCGTGATCAATTAAATTTATCATCAAGCGTTGCATTAGGATCGAATGGGTGGGTTGTCGCTGGTTCAAAAACAATAAGTGGAAAACCTTATTTAGCCAATGATGTACACTTATCATTAACCGCGCCTAATCTTTGGTATCTTGTTGAAATTCGAACACCTTCTTTTCATGTAACGGGTGCTTCTATCCCAGGTTTACCTGCCATTGCGATTGGACATAATGATAACATTGCTTGGGGTGTAACGAGTGGATACAACGACGCAGCAGAACTTTATATTCTCAATAAAAATGATACGGTGACTTATCACAATGAATTAATCAAGGTAAGAGGTAATGCTAGTATTAATTTACGCGTATATGAAAGTAAATATGGTCCTATCATTAATCAAGTCACACCTGGTTTTCATTTGCTTAAAGATAAGATGCCAAATCAAATAGCACTTAAATGGCCTGCACTTTTCCCTGGCGATACAACTGTGCAAAGCTTTATTAAAATTAATTATGCAAAAAATTGGCAAGAATTTACAACAGCATTAAAAGATTTTATTACACCAACACAAAATTTTATGTATGCAGATACAAATGGTAACATTGGTTATTATTATCCAGGTTTACTACCTATACGTGGTTGGAAAAGTTTAACACCTGTGCCAACTCAGCAACAATATCAATGGAAAGGATATATTCCATTTGAACGCTTACCTCATGTTTATAATCCAGCGATAGGATATATTGCAACAGCAAATAATAAAGTAACAAGTGATGATTATTCTTTATCAATTAATGCGCGTTGGCCGATCACACCTTATCGCGTTGATCGCATCATACAACTCATTCAACAAAAACCTAAATTATCTATGAATGATATCGCTGCCATTCAAGCGGATGTTAAAAGTAATTTTTGGTTACAACTCAAACCTTATCTTCTTAAAGTGAAGCCTTTAGATAAAAATAGTCAACTTGCTATCAATATTTTACAAAAATGGTCTGGTGATATGGTAATGAATAGTGCTGCACCAACTATTTTTTCTTATTGGATTAGTATATTTACAGATGATGTGCCAAAAATATTACGACAACAAGGTAAAACAATAGAGCCGCTTTATTTACTGCATGAATTGCAAAATAATATTTCGCCAAAGGCATTGCAAATAAGCTTAGCGCTTGCCATGGAAACATTAATAAAAGAACAAGGAAACAATCTGTCAAATTGGCAGTGGGGTAAACTTCATCAAGCTGAGTTTGTTGCAAATGGCTTTGGTAAAATTACCTTGATTAAATCAATTTGGAATAGATCAATTAAAAGTTCAGGGGGAAACTATACAGTGAATGTAGGAGGATATGATCCGGACAGTTTTAAGCAAACAAAAGGCGCGACCTACAGACAAATTATTGATTTAAGTAACTTCGATCAGAGTCTTTATATTATTCCCATGGGACAATCTGGTAATCCATTTTCACATCATTATACAGATTTATTGAATAAATGGCGTGATGGTAAATATATTATGATTCAATCAACTGCTGCTTGTGTGTACGGACAAAAAAATTGTTTGATATTGCAGTCAAGTTAAAAATTATAATTTATCCGAATCTTCTTATTACAGCGTCTACTGCATCTCCCACAGATGCGATAGAATTTTGAATGAGAGACCCGCCGATTTCATCTGGTATTGCCAGGATAAGGTTAGTCAAAGTGATAAAAGGATACGCAGTTACAATGTTATTTCCACACATAAAACCTGCCGAAGAAATTATGCCACTTTCAATTAGGTTATATAAGGATAGGTCAGTAAAATTAAAATTATTAGGGTTGATAAAGGCGAGTGCAATTAAATTATCAAATTCTTCTCGATACACCATATCTAGTTGTTCGGGTATTCTCATCCCGAATTGGAAATTGTTATGATTTACCAGTTCGTTTAATATGTTAGAAAAAGCATAGAGCATTCCGACTGCATATCCTATTGTAAATAAAAATTTCGGTTCTTGTCGCTGCTGAAATAATCTAAACATAGCGTTTTTCTCATTTGTGTAATAAAAATTTAAAAATAAGAATAACAAAATATTATTAAAATAGTCTTAAGAGAAAGAGGGCGAATTACTTAATTCTTTTATCAATCAATGAGTTATTTAAAAATATTTAATTATGATTTTAATGTCCAACCGCACAACTTATAAAGCAACCTCGCACCCACATTAGCATCCCATTCGCCATTCACCTCAACACCTTCTTCCCCCGGCGAAACTTCATTGAGATCAAAACCAATAATACTTCGTCCTGAAGCAGCAACTTTTTTTAATAAAAATAAAACTTCTTGAAATTCTAAACCGCCAGGAACGGGTGTACCTGTATGTGGACAGTATTTTGGATCTAATCCATCGATATCAAATGAAACGTAAACTTCTTTTGGTAAAGCCGCAACAATATCATCACAAATTAAAGACCAATTTTTTCCTTGCATTTTTTGCGAAGCAAGATCAGCATCAAAAAAAGTGTGAATTTTATTTGAATGGGTTTGAATAAAATTAAATTCTTCTTCACAAAAATCACGAATACCAACTTGAACTAATTGAGATAAATTTGTTTTTGTCATAACATTATACATAATAGAAGCATGCGAAAAATCAAAGCCTTCATAAGCATTGCGTAAATCAGCATGCGCATCAATATGTAAAATACCCATATCAGGATATTTTTCTAAAAAAGCTTGAATCGCGCCAAATGGCACAGAATGATCGCCGCCTACGATGCCAACTTGTTTTCCTTGATCAAGAAAATGTTTTGTTTGTGTATAAACATAATCATTTATTTTTTTACTATAAAAATTAACTTTATCTTTTGCTTGTTGTAAAACGAGATCAGGTAACTCATCATCTGCATCAATAATTAATTTTGCTGCTTCTCGTGCTTCGCGATTCCATTCGATTAATTCATCTGAAATTGTTTCCATCGCAATACCTGACATGAAAAAATTGCCATGATCAATATCAAATAAATCAACTTGTTTACTGGCTTGTAAAATGGCTTCGGGGCCTAGCGATGTTCCACCGCCATAAGAAGTAGTTGCTTCCCATGGCACAGGAATTAAAACTAAGGCTGCTTGATTTGTATTAAAGGGAAGACCAAAAATACCTGAATCAGCAGCGGCTGCTGCATTAGGATCAAAGGTGGCTGTTTCTGAATCAAATATATTATTCTTCAAAATAAGTATACCCCATCAATCCTTGTGTTAAATCCCTTAAAAAAATTTCTTGTTCTTCAGAAGGTAATGCACTGGATTGAAGTTGACGTTGATAAGATTGTAATAATTCATCGCTATTAAAATTAACATGACGTAATGTTTTTTCAACTGTATCACCATCGGTCGAATTTGAAAGTTTGTAGCTGCCATCATCTTGTATGGAAACTTCAACAGAATGTGTATCACCAAATAAATTATGTAAATCGCCTAAAATTTCTTGATAAGCACCAACAAGAAAAATACCGATTAAATAGGGATTATCTGAATGATAAGGTGCGAGTGGCAATGTACTTTCTAAACCATAATTATTGACATACGTATCGATTCTGCCATCAGAATCACAAGTTAAATCGTGTAACACACCGCGCAATGAAGGAAATTGTTCAAGACCAGATAGAGGAATAATAGGGAACACTTGATTGATTGCCCACGCATCTGGTAAAGATTGAAATAAAGAAAAATTGCAAACTAATTTATGCGCTAATTTTTCATTTAATTCATCAAGAATTTCACGATGTGCACGTATGGTTGGTTTTAATAAAGTGCGAAGTTTAATGCAAGTGGCATAATAAACTTGTTCTGCATAAGCACGTTCTTTTAACCCCACTAATCCATGAATATACATAGTATTAACTTCAGACATCCAATGGCATGCATCATGATAACCTTCACGTGCCGTACTTTCTGAAAGATTCACATGACTCAACCATAATTCATGCAAAATAGAAGGTTGATCTTCTTCTGGTGAATGAAGATCGTCAACTTCACATGCCGGTTCAACTGCAATAATATCTGTGATTAATAATGCATGATGTGCTGTAATCGCACGTCCTGATTCGGTCACAATTTTAGGATGAGGCAAATGATGTTGATCGCATAAATCAGAAATTGTGTAAACAATATTATTTGCATATTCTTGTATGCTGTAATTCATTGAACAAGAACTGCGTGATCTTGTTCCTTCATAATCAATGCCTAATCCGCCGCCAACATCAATGGTGTCAATTGGCGCACCTAATGTTCGCAATGCTTCATAATAACGAACGCCTTCATGTGTGCCGCGTTGAATATCTGCAATATTGGCAACTTGTGATCCCATAAAGAAATGCAGCACTCTCAACCAGTGTAAACAATTGTGTTCGCGAAGTGTTTCGACGACTTGCAATAATTGTGGTGCAGAAAATCCAAATTTAGATTTATCACCACCAGAGTCTCGCCATTTGCCTGCGCCAACGGAAGTGAGTCGTACGCGTACACCAAGACAAGCTTCTACTTTTAATTTTTTTGCTTCTTCTAATACTAATTTCAATTCAGAAAATTTTTCTAAGATGATAAAGACTTGATGACCTAAACGTTGTCCAATTAAAGCAAGACGAATATATTCGCGGTCTTTATATCCATTGCAAATAATGAGCGGCATTTTAACGCTATTCATCCCTAATGCGGCGAGTAATTCTGGTTTACTGCCTGTTTCAATGCCGGCAGGTACTTTGCCATTTTCTAAAATCGCTTCGACAACGCGGCGTTGTTGATTAACTTTGATGGGATAAGCGCTGATATATCCGCCTTTATAATCGTGGCTTTTAATGGCGTTTGCAAAAGATTCATTCAAGGCTTGAATGCGTCTGTGCAAGATATCGGTGAATCGTAATAAAACCGGAAAACTTAATCCCGATTGCACCATGGCTTTCGTTAATTCATGTAAATCAATATGGGTTTGTTGATCAACACTACCTTTAGGGTATACACGTACAGTTCCCTGATCACTGATATCAAAAAAACCATCGCCCCAATGCGCAATGTGATACATTTCACGCGCTTGCTGAATAGACCATTCTGCCATGGTGCGACCTCTTAAGCCGTGACGTGTTGAGTTTCAAATAAATGATGATAGCCCCGTGCTTTTCTGTCACGCCAAGCATTTTTGTGATAGGCATAACCTACGATTAAAGGAAGTGCTAAGGTGGCTTCGCAAAAAACCATTTGTTCATGGACGACTGATACTTTACCCCAAGAACAGGCTTCACGAAGTGTTGATCCTGATAATGCGCCATCGCGTTCATCAGCAACGGTGATTTGAATGGCATATTTATGAAGTGGTGCATTTTTACCTAATAATTCGGCTGCAACGACAATATCTTGCGCAAAATTTTTCGGAACGCCACCGCCCACCATTAATAAACCTGTATCTTTAGCGGCAATTTTAAGTTGAGTTAATTCGCGAAAATCTTTTACTGAATCAATACTGACGTGTCGTTCTGGATGCGCAACTTGATGCATCACTAATCCAAAACCAGCACTGCAATCACTGAAAGCAGGAACGAAAATGGGAATATTTTTTTGATAGGCATGTAAGACAATAGAATCTTTATTTTTAGCGTGTTTATCTAAGTATTTTCCCATTTCATAAATGAATTCTCGAGAAGAATATGGTTTGGGCGTTAAGGTATTTGCAATTTGGCAAACTGTATCATCACAAATGCGTAACTGGTCTTCATCAATTAAGGTGTCATAAATGCGATCAATCGCCATTTCTTGTAATTCGACATCATCTAAAAATGGCGAGCCTTGGTAATGCTTGAAACCTAAACCTTCAAAAAAATCTTGGTCTACAATGTTTGCACCCGTTGAAACAATGGCATCTACCATATTGTGATCTATCATATCCAAAACAACTTTTTTGAGCCCTGCGCTGATCAGCGAACCGGCCAGACATAAAATGATGCTGCAATCTTTATCTTTTAACATTTGCTCATAAATGTGGGCGGCACGGCTTAAATTTCTCGCCTGAAAAGCAGTATGCTGCATGCCATCAATGAGGCTGGTAAAATCTGTTTTTTTGATGTCTATGTGCTGGACTTCAGCGGCCAGTAATGCTGTCTTGGTTTTGCCCATCAAGCGAGTCTCCAGTAAAAAGATGATTAAAGATGCTCATTATGCAAACATGACGTATTTTTGCAAGAGAAATCTGTACCGGGTAATATGGTTGTTGGGCTTTGTCGTTGTTGGGCTTCGCCCTGCTTTCGCAGGCCTCAGCCCAACCTACACTCGGATTGTAGGTTGGGCTGAGGCCTGCGAAAGCAGGGCGAAGCCCAACAACCGAAAAGTTTATTTCATTTACGAGTGATCACAATGACTAATTTCTTGTTCGTTCTAGGCGCCTTACTCCTTGTTCTAATGAACGCTTTTTTTGTGGCGGCAGAATTTGGCATGGTGAAATTGCGTCACACACGTGTGGCAGCCATTAAAGAATCCTACGGGATGAGAGGAAATATTCTCGCTTACGTGCATCAACATTTGGATGCGTATTTATCGGCCTGTCAAGTTGGCATTACACTCGCTTCACTCGGATTAGGTTGGATTGGTGAGCCTGCTTTTGCGCGATTGCTCTCCCCGATTTTTTTATCTTTTTCTTTCATGACGCCGCAATTAGTAACAGTGATTTCGTTTATCGTTGCATTTACTTTTTTATCTTTTTTACACATTGTCGTTGGTGAGTTAATGCCAAAATCATTAGCGATTCGTCAATCGGAACAAGTGTCGCTTTGGACAGCAATTCCTTTGTATGGATTTTATTGGTTGATGTATCCCATTATTTGGTTATTAAATAACTGTGCAGCATTTCTATTGCGAATAACCGGATTAGGCGGAGTACATAAAGGAGAATATTTATATTCTACTGATGAAATTAAATTGATATTAAATACGAGCCATCTTCATGGTGAATTAACTAAAGATGAAACAGAAATTTTAGAACATACTTTGGAATTTGCTGATTTGAAAGTCATTGAAATGATGCGTCCAAGTGATGAAATGGTGACACTTAATATTGATCAGCCAATGGATGAAATATTAAAAAAAGTCGCGGAAACACACTATAGTCGTTATCCTGTTTATGATCAGGAAGAAATAATAGGATTAATTCATGTTAAAGATTTATTTGCAACTTTATATCAGCAAGGTGAAATTAATCATTTAAAATCTTTGATTCGTCCTATTATTAAAATATCTCATCGTTCATTTGCCATTGATTTGCTGGGAAAATTTCGCGAAGGAACGACTCATTTTGCCTTAATTTATAGAAGTCATGACATTCTTGGATTTGTGACGTTAGATAATTTACTTCATGTATTAATTGGGCGTATTAAAGATGAGTTTCATCGTACACAAGATGATTGGCAAGTTAATGAAGATGGAAGTTTAACGATACGAGGTGATTGTTCTATTTATTCATTAGAAAAAGCATTAGATCAAGAAATTGAGACAGGCCCTGATCAAGCAGAAACAGTAACAGGATTAATTTTAAATCGTCTAGGTCGTTTACCTAATCAAGACGAACGGATTGTGTTTGATCATTTTACGTTAGTGATTAATAAAATGCGCGGGCATCGGATTATTAAGATTACTGTTATTCGTCATTCTTGAAAAGTATACTAGTGTGTCATGAGTTTTTTACCTTTTATTGATGAAATTCATAATGCGCTAGCTGGGCAAAATAATAAACAACGTGAATTTCTTAACGTTTTACGGTTGATTGGCAACGAATTAAAAATTCCATTAATTTGTGTTGATACTAATAGTATTAGAATATGATAGTTGGTAAATATAATGATGAGAATTACTTTAATGAAGGTAGTCGACAAAATAATAATTATTGGTGTCTTATTAATTTTATTGACTCTGAATAAGATTGCGATAGCACAAGACAACCTGCCTCATTTGTTTCTTTTTTTAGGTGGCGATAAAGCAGCATTATATAATGCTAACTTAAATAGACCTTGCATTAGTGGTGCCCAAATTATTTATTCGTGGAAACAATTAGAACCTAAGAAAAATTTATATGATTTCTCGAAAATTAAAAATGATTTACGTTCATTGGATAAAATAGACAAAAAGCTGTTTATCCAGTTGCAAGACAGGTCATTTGATCCAAACGTTTTTAATGTGCCTGATTACATTCGTGAGGAAGAAATTTATCACGGTGGAGTCGCGATGCAATACGATTCACCAGGTGAAGGTAAGCCGGTTGTGTCAGGTTGGGTTGCTAGAGTTTGGGATCCTGCGGTACGAGAACGTTTTCAGTTACTTATTAAAAAATTAGCAACAGAATTTGATGGTAAAATTTATGGCATAAATTTACCCGAAACCGCGGTCGATTTTGATCAGCAAGATCCTCCTAAAGATTTTACCCCTGATAAGTATTTTTATGCAGAACTTGAAAATATTTCGGTTTTACGTGAAGCGTTTCATAAAAGTACCGTCGTACAATATGTTAATTTTTTCCCTGGTGAGTGGAACAATGATCATTTTTATATGAGCAGATTTTTTGATTATGCAAGGACTCATCACATTGGGTTAGGTGGGCCTGATGTGGTGCCTTATAAAAAAGCTCAAATGGCAAATAGCTATCCTTTCTTTCATCAACTCAAAGGAAATCTATTAATAAGCATGGCCATTCAGGAACCAGATTACACTTATATTAACCCACAAACCGGTAAACCTTATACTTTTTCTGATTTTTATCGTTTTACCCAATATTATTTAGGGGCAAATATATTATTTTGGAATGTACAAGAACCATTTTACTCAAATCAGCTATGTCCTAAATTAACTTCCGAGCATTTTAAATGCAGGGAGCTAAATTAATCATATTCGATGTCAAAGGCAGAGATATTATCTGTTTGGCCATAGATATTGAAATTATCTCCAATAAGCCCTATAATTAGGGTATTAATGGAGATTAAATAAAGTGGAAATTGAGACTTTTTTTCATACACATCCTGTTTTTCGCTATGAAGAATTTGCGCATATAAAAGCGGAGCAAGGGATAAATAATCCGCGCGCCGCGCGCAAAGCATTGCTGTACTATACAAAAACGGGGCGCTTAATAAATGTGCGGCGGGGCATGTACGCCGTTGTGCCGCCGGATGTATCGCCAGATCAAGTATCAATAGACCCCTATTTACTCGCTAGCAAAGCATCTAATGATAGTGTTTTGGCTTATCACACTGCTCTTGAGCTTCATGGGGTTGCTTATTCAGCCTTCGAACAATTTACTTTTTTAACTGCTCAAAAAATCAAACCATTTGAATTTCGTGGTCAGAGGTTTCAACCCGTTGCATTTCCCATTGCATTAAAAGAGAGTGGGAATACCAATTTTGGAATTGAAGAATTAGATAGACAAGGGGTGGCAATCCGAGTAACAAGTTTGGCGCGAACGTTTGTTGATACACTTGATCGAGTTGAATTGTGCGGGGGCTGGGAAGAAGTTGTGCGTTCAATAAGTAATATGGCAGCTTTGGATGTAAACGCTGTCATTAAGTATTGTCTTTTATTAAATAATCGTATTTTGGCTGCAAAGGTAGGATGTTTTCTCGAACAACGTCAGGGAGCTTTCAGCGTTAATAGTGACGTACTACAGCCATTAATGGAGAAAAAACCATTAACGCCACAATCTCTTGTGGCACATGAAAGGGAAGGGGGGAAATTGGTTAAAAGGTGGAATCTTATATTGCCTTTACGAGTATTGAAAAAATCTTGGGAAGAACCAGATCATGATGTCTAAAGACTTATTGTTAAAGAATGCTAGAGCAAATAATTATAAACCAGAAATATTAGAAAAGGTGTATCGATTATTAATAACACTAAATCAATTTATGTCAGTGCCCTATCTGAAAGAACGTCTTGTTTTAAAAGGCGGCACGGCTTTAAATTTATTTTATTTCGATGAAGTTCCAAGGCTATCTGTCGATATTGATCTCAATTATATAGGGCAGCTTGAACGGGAGAGCATGTTACAGGAAAGACCCCTTATTCACGATGCGATTAATCAAATTCTCTTGCAAAATCGATTTGAACTAGACCGCAACCCCACTCATCATGCCGGTGGAAAAATGGTATGGCGATATCCGAGTGTTTTGGGGCAAAAAGGAAATTTAGAGATTGATCTGAATTACATGTATCGCCAACCGCTTTGGCCGATAAAATCATTAATACCAAAAATTCCATTTGAAAAAACCATTCATGTTCCAGTTTTGGATATCCATGAATTAGCGGCGGGCAAGCTTTCGGCTCTTTTTTCTCGCATCGCTAGCCGCGACTTATTTGATGCTCATTATTTATTAACGAAATGTGACATTGAGGCCAAAAAATTAAGGATAGCTTTTGTAGCTTATTTAGCAATGACTGAAATTAAGCTATCCAACCTTACTCCTCAACATATTGAATATAATATTTTAGATATTCGTAACCGCTTATTTCCTGTGTTGCGTCAAATTGATTTACCACGTGGCCAGCTTGATTTACAGAAATGGGCAGTTAAAATCTTAAATGAGTTGCATGAGGCTTTATCTATGCTGATTCCTTTAAATGAAGAGGAAATAGAGTTTATCTCTTTGATTCGTGAATCAGGAGAAATAAAACCCCAATTACTTACTAGCGATGAAAGTTTAATTCAAGCAATCCAGAGTCATCCGGCAATTACGTGGATGACTAAAAAAACAAAAACTGAAAAATAAATGATGTTTAGGATGATTGCCATTTTATGAGAAAAACGATTTGACTCCTTGGATCTTCCCAAAGCTGAGTAAGTTTCCTATTGAACTCATCATTTATAAATTGAACACGACTTCTAGAAATGACAACTTCCAGAAGTGATATTTGCAATAGTTAGTTCTGATAATGACCATTATCAGTTTTGGTTACTTTTACCCAATCATTTTTTCTGCATACGTTCGCATCACTTGACTAACATGCGAGTATGCTAAAGCAAATCCGTGAAATGCAGCAACACTTAAACGTAATACAACCATATCAGTGATAGCGACGACAGTTGCTGTCCTGACACCAGAGATAGAATAAAATCCTGTTTCATTTAATCCGATGGCATCTTTGTCGCCTAAAGTGGCAACAGATTGATAATGTATTTGATTATCACGAATTTCTGCTACTTTGACATCAGCTTGCCCGCTAACAATGAGGTAAACGCTATCAACAGGATCGCCTTGTGTGACAATGGTAGCACCTGCTGGAACATGTTTTTCAACTAATAGTGAAGCCAAGACTTCCATCTCTTTTTCTGATAAATCGGCAAAGCAGGCTTGGAGATGAAGTAGAGAAATTTTGTTATGTAAATCAATAGGTTCATTCATAATTAATCCTTTAATCACCCATGAAATATTGTCTGTCTGATTTAATTATATCTCAATTTGGATATATTTTTCGTATAATAAAGAAATGAACTATTAAGGGGCATCTATGCAGCTAAAAGGGACCATTTTGCTGTGTTTGTCTTTGACGTTCTTTCCGCTCGTCAGTCATGGACAAGTGTATTACGATGACGAAGGATATGAATATACAGATGATCAAGGTAATTATTATAATGACAATGATAATAATTATGACAATGATAATCGTTATCAGCAAGCTGATGAAGCGTTTACCAAATATTATCGAAATGATCGAGATGACCAAGATGATCAAGACTATCAAGGTTATCAAGCTGATGATGAAGATCGTTCCGCAAGAAGCTCACCCTTTCCGCGTCAAATAAAATCACCTAGCGAAAAATTTATTATTGTTGATCCTCGAGAACACGCGTGGGGTGCTTATAATCAAAAAGGTATTTTAGAACGTTGGGGATTGGCAACATCAGGCGCAAATTGGTGCGGCGATATTGATAAACCCTGTCGTACGAAGACTGGTTCATTTCGTATTTATTCTTTAGGTGATGAAGATTGTTATTCTAAAAAATTTCCTGTTCCAGATGGCGGTGCCCCTATGCCTTATTGTATGTATTTTAATGGCGGTCAAGCCTTGCATGGTTCTGATGAAGTCGTGTATGGTAACGAAAGTCACGGTTGTGTTCGTTTACATGTGAGTGATGCGAGATGGTTGCGATATCATTTTGTAGATGGTCCAAATGTATCAAATCATTTTCATGGAACACTTGTTGTAATTCGGCCGTATTAATATTATATAATGGGCCCCGTTAAAAATTTAAAATATTTCCTGAATACATTCGGATAAAAAAATGAAAGTAATTATTATTGGATCTGGCATCGCAGGTCTAACGTTAGCTATTGCTTGTCAACGTCACGGCATCGAAGTCGTCATTTACGAAAAAGCAAAACAACTCCAAAATATTGGCGGAGGCATTTTATTATGGCCACATGGATTACGCTATCTTGATTGGCTAGGATTATCAGACAATATCAAACCATATGATATTAAAATAGATGGGATTGATTTAATCAGTGATGAGGGAGAAAAAATTTATAGTGAAAATTACGATGAATTATATTCATTAATTGGTGGAAGTATTTTACCAATTGATCGTAGCGCATTTCAGCAATCTTTACTTAAACAATTGGATACTCAATCATTATTTCTCGCAAAAAAATGTATCAATGTTTGCAGTGATAACAATAAGGCAACTGCTTATTTTTCAGATGGAACAGAAGATGCAGCAGATATAATAGTTGGTGCAGATGGACTTTATTCAACTGTACGGCAATCTATTAACCGAGAAGCGGCACACCAATACAGTCATTTTTGTTGGTTTGGTGGTATTGCGGATCATGAATCATCATCTTTTTTATCGAATAAAACGTATATGGCTATGGGAATTAATAAACTATTTATTGCATGGCCAACCGTTCATCAACGCATGATGTGGTATTTGCCCGTGAAAATGCCGCTTGAACATTATTCACAAGAAAAAGAATTTCATCAGTTAAATGATTATTGTAATGATTGGTTACCTGAAATCAAACAAATGGTATTTTCATCAAGTAACAAACAACGTTTTTATTTGCCGATAAATATTTTGTCATCTCAAAAAATATCACATCAGCATATTGTATTAATCGGTGATGCTGCTCATACCTTAGGGCCTATTCTAGGGCAAGGCGCAAGTCAAGCCATTGAAGATGCTTATTTCTTATTTCATTATTTGAAAAATTTACAACATCAACAGGATAATGCGTTTTTAGCCTATGAAAAAATGCGATTACAACATTACCAACAATTAGCACGACTTGAAAACGCAACATCATCCGCGATGGTTTATGATAAAAAAGAAGATTTGCATGCGTTTCAAAATCAAGTAGGAAATTTAAGTTTAGTCGAGATGTATCAAGAATTGATTCCCTTAGTAGCAGAATCTTATGTGAAGACGATGTTGCAAGAAATGGAGTTAATTCTTTAATATACGAGCGTTTTCCAATTCTACTTTGACAGATAATTCATTTTCAGCAGGAATTAAAAAGCTATCCGTTGTTTTTTTGCTGGGCTTCTTTTGATGTAAATAATCAGGATTTAATGCACGTAAAGTTTCAAATTGTATGCCTGAAGATCGTGTTGATGATCGTGTGATGTGTTTACTGATATGTGAGAATTTAACAGGTTTTTTTGTTTTTACTTCAGTAAAATATTTTTTATTTTTTACATGAGGTAATTGTACGCCATAATATTCAGGATTTTTAATAATGGCAGCAATGGCCAATAAACGCGGGACATAATATTTTGTATCTTTTGGTAAAGGCAAATTCCAAAAATTTCTATGCCCAGATCGTCTGATAGAGGATTTTACTTTTCCTTCTCCACAATTATAAGCAGCAATTGCTAAATACCAATTACCATTAAATAATTTTTCTAAATCTTTAAAATAAGACATGGCAGCATTGGTTGATGCAATGACATTACGTCGCCCATCATAGCCAGATTTTACTTTAACGCCTAATCCTCTCGCTGTGCCTGGCATCAATTGCCATAAACCTAATGCACCTTTATTGGATCTATCATTGGGATTAAATTCACTTTCAATATAAGGAATAAGTGCAATTTCTGCAGGTAATCCTCTTGCTTGTGTTTGTTGGTAAATATAATGAATATAAGGTATTGCAGCATTCAAAATTTTATAAAAATGATGTTGATCTGCGAGTATGCGATGTATTTCTTTTTGCACACGCGCTGATTCAATCCGGTGATCCAACTTGAACTCGCGGCTCATGTTTTCCCAGACAGTGTCAGTTGATTTTATGCTCGACGTTTTATTATCAGGTAAAGGTTGATAATGACGAATTTGATTATTACTAGAATAATAATTTACAAGATCAGGTACATCTCTGTTGCTACTATTCCACACAACAATCAGGAGACAACTTAATACAACTGATATAAATAATTTTGATCTAACTAGACTTGTAATATATTGCATCCAAGAGATTATACAGAAAAAAAAGAGATGAACAACCCTAAATTTTTGATTATTTTGTATTCAAGTGATAACTTATTCATTTAATAATCATTTTTTTGTATAAAATATTATTAAGATCCTTAAGAAATGATTAAATTCAAAGTGATAAAGATGAAATTCATGATATGAAAAAATGTATTGATTAATCAATAAAAAATAATGGTCTTCATTTTATGCTATATTATTAATATACATGAATATTTTAGATCCCGATTATAAGTTTGCTTGATCAGAAAGAGAGGATTCTTTATGGTCGATGTAAATAAAGCGAAATTAGATCCCGCAAGTGTTTTTAATCATCCACATGATGTATTGAGTGATACATCGTTATCTCGAGAAATAAAAATTGATATTTTACGTCGATGGGCATATGACGAACGTGAACTCGAAGTTGCAGAAGAAGAAAATATGAGAAGCACGATAGAAACCAAAACAAGATTAGATGAAATATTAAAGTGTTTATTAGAACTTGGTGTAGAGCATGATGAAACAAGCCGATCACCGACTAAACAAGGATGAATCATTTTGTTATGTCAATATTAAAAAATAAATTTGATTATTCCAAGTTAACTGATTCGTTCTCATTTATAAAGAAAATATATTATTATCTCGATTATCCTATTTCAGTATTATTCGTTGCAATATTATATGCAATAACAGGCTATATCGGATTAAAATTTGCGATACCACCCGGCTATGCAACACCTATTTGGATTCCTTCAGGTATTGCATTAGGTATCGCTATGATTTACGGCATAAGAATATTACCCGCTATTTTTCTCGGTTCTTGGGCGACAAATTTTTTAATTACAATGCGATTTAATATGGATTTGCAAACAAGTATTCCTTACGATATTGCATTAATTATAGGAATTGGCGCAACTTTACAAACTTTATTTGCTTGGTATTTAATTAAAAAAACAGTCGGTTTAAATAATCAATTAATTAAACCCAATGATATTTTATTATTTGCATTATTATCTGGTCCATTGGGTTCATTGATTAATTCAACTTGGAGTAATACAGGATTATTACTACTTGGTTTGATGCCATTAAATCATTATTTCATTAATTGGCAAACATGGTGGATAGGTGATTGTATTGGTGTTTTAATTTTTACGCCATCTGTTTTAATTTTATTTGGAAATCCAAAAAAAATGTGGAGACAAAGAATTGTACCTATTTTATTTCCACTTTCGATTGTTTTCATTGGTGTCACTATTTTATATTCAATTATATTAAAGAATAACCAAGCAACGCTTACGGTGATTTCTTCTAGTGATCATTTTTCATGGCAATTATGGTTAATGCTAGTGAGTATTTTATTATTTTGCGTTTTAGTCAATATTGTATTATTCATCATAAACGGCCAAAAAATGCTTGTTCAACAGGAAGCTCATCTCCATATTAAAGCGTTAAAAGATGAAGAATATAAAAATTTATTAATTTTGCAATCCGCAGGTGAAGGGATTTATGGAATAGATACGGAAGGAAAATTAACTTTTATGAATCCAGCAGCGGAGCGAATGTTGGGTTATCAAGAAAAAGATTTTATTGGTCGATCAACACATGAAATATTACATCATAGTCATGCAGATGGTTCGATATATCCCAAAGAGAATTGTCCAATTGATAATACTTATAGATATGGAAAAATTTCGCATGTTACAAATGAAACTTTTTGGCGTAAAAATGGCTCTTATTTTTGGGTTGAATATACTTCATCGCCTATCAAAGATGGAAATAAAATAAAAGGTGCTGTTGTCGTGTTCAATGACATTACACAACGCCGAGAATTTGAAGCTGAATTGCAGCATATGGCATATTATGATTTATTAACAGAACTGCCAAATCGTGCTGGATTTTTAAAGCATTTATATGCTGCTGTTGTAAAAGCAAAAGTAAATAAAACAAGACTGGCCGTTTGTTTTATTGATATCGATAATTTCAAACAAATTAATGATAATCTTGGGCATACTATTGGAGATCGTGTTTTATCAATTACAGCTAAATTAATTAAATCATTAATGAGAAGTTCAGATTCATTTTCTCGATTAGGCGGCGATGAATTTGCTATCGTGATTGAAAATGTCATACATCCTGAAATAGATATATGTCCATTATTAGATAGTATTTTCTATCTGCTGAATCAATCTATTTACGTTAATGGGGATGAGGTCAATATCTCAATTAGTATTGGCGTTGCGCTTTTTCCTGATGCGGGCGAAGAGACTGAAGAATTAATTAAAAATGCAGATATTGCGATGTATCACGCAAAAGAATTAGGTAAAGGGACTTATGCATTTTTTGATAATATCATTTATAAAATGATTCATAGACGCCATCAAATGGATAGATACATGCGCCAAGCTTTATTAAGGCAGCAATTTTCGATGAAATATCAATTGTTGATCGATGCTCGTTCTAGACAGCCGGTTGGTCTAGAAGCTTTGGTGAGATGGGAGAGTGAAGAATTTGGCGAAATTTCTCCCGAAGAATTTATACCCATCGCAGAGAAAAATGGAATGATTCAGCAAATAGGCGAGTGGGTATTACGTAAATCATGTTCTGATTATCAAAAAGTATTTAGTGCTTATGATCATCCATTACTTTTATCTGTCAATATATCAGTTACGCAGCTAGAAAATGCTAACTTTATTGAAGTATTAAAAAATATCGTTGCTGATACGAAAATTAGTACATCTAATTTGTTACTTGAATTAACTGAAACGGCTTTAATGCGTAATCCTGATAACGCATTAAAGATCATGGTGCAGCTTAAAAATTTTGGTGTACATTTTGCTTTGGATGATTTTGGCGTAAGTTATTCATCAATGAAATACTTAAAAAAGCTGCCTATTTCTGTTCTTAAAATTGATCAAGAATTTGTACGTGATATCATTACTAATCATCCTGATGCAGAAATTGTTAATGCGACTATTCAATTGGCGCATAGTATGGGTTTGAGAATTATTGCGGAAGGAGTAGAAACGCAACAGCAATTTGAGATGCTAAAAAAAATGGGTTGTGAATATGTACAAGGGTTTTATTTTACGAAGCCTTTGTCATTGGAAGAATTAGTACATCATCCCATGATTAAGGCTAGGGTTTGATTAGTAAAGCGTAGCGTTGTTATCCTGAGCAAGGTTGTCATCCTGAGCGTAGCGAAGGATCACTAAAATACGTCATGATAATTGCAAGTGATCCTTCGCTACGCTCAGGATGACAACGCTTCGTTTGGAAGTAGTATTGCTAGATTAATAAAATTTTTACGCAAAAAGATCTGGTCGATATTCAAAGTGCATCGTATCGTAAAAATACCAATTCCCACCCCAATAAAAACCTTCTTTTGCGAATATTTTTACAATTTTATCGGGAATACGATTGTGACAAATTAATTTATAATGACGTAATTGATTAAGTGGCTTACGTGTTTTTTTATAATCCCACAACCAGTAATTAGAATAATGACTATTAATATCAATAGCGATACCAAAACTATGTGTACTTAAATAATCCTCACCTTCTACGCGTCGCCAATAAAAACTGCCAGCTGGTCTTGCAAGATATTTAAAATAAGAAGGCGGTAATTTTTCTAATGCAGCAGAAATACGTTGTAATTTTTTATCGATACCATTAATGGTTGTTACTTTTAAAGGATAAAGTTTGCCATACACATGCGGCATCCAATAAACCGTTTTTAAATGTTGTCGCACTTCTTTAATCGACCCGCCATACATTTTTTTAAACACAGCTTCGTAATGCTCGCGTTGTACTTCTTTTTGTGAAATGGTATCGATGCTGGGACTTCCTGAATAAAAAAAATGATTGATCCAATCTAAAAAGGATGACGATCCTTGAATGGAGATGCGTGTGCCATCTTTCCAATAAATGTAATGATTTGTCACAGATTGAACGTATTGCGGATAGGCTTTTTTTAAATGATAAAGCGATGGCGATATTTCTGCATAGGATGAAAGAATAAAACAATTGAAGAGTAAAAAAGATATGAGGTGAAATATCCGTTTACTTGTCATTTCGTAAAACTATCCCTTAGATGATAATGGACTATTTAATCTGAAATGGGCACTGTTCTGCAATACATAAAGGTTATTTATTTTCGATTTAGAACGAATAAATGATTTTAATTGGTCCATAGCCAGAAATTTCTGCGACGTTAAGGCATTGTAAAAAATCGAAGCAGATACGGTCAATTTTTTGACATTATGTCTTATAAATACACAATAAGCCAACAAAATCAAATTATTAAATGAAAAAAGTATCATTTTATACAAATACTTAGTCAATAAATGTCTTTTAATCAGCATTTTATCATTATATGTCCTATAATTAAACAAGGAATAGTTTAAAGTAATCAGTTTGTTAGGGGAGAAAAATGCGTAGATTAAATCGGATTTTTATTTTTATTTGTGCCTTTGCCTTTACTATTTTCACTTATGGTAATGAGGCGTTTGCGTTGCCGCAAGGTGGCTCTGTTGCTGCAGGTAATGCCACTATTTCTTCTGCTAACAGTGAAATGCAAGTTAATCAATCGACAAATAAGGCTGTTATTAATTGGCAGTCTTACAATATTTCTTCCCAAGAAAAAGTAAATTATCAACAACCCGGTTCATCATCCATTTCACTTAACCGCGTTAATCCAACTCAAGGTGCTTCGCAAATTTATGGTCAGCTGACATCTAACGGTCAAGTATGGTTAATCAATCCAGCTGGTATTTATTTTGGTCCAGGTTCTTTTGTGAATGTAAGCGGATTGGTTGCCAGCACAGCTAATATTTCGGATCAAAATTTTATGTCAGGTAATTATCATTTTGTTCAAGTACCAGGATGGAATGGTGCTGTGATTAATGAAGGGATGATTAAAGTAGCTCAAGCAGGTCTTCTTGCGCTTATTGGATCCGGTGTTGTGAATAATGGAGAGATTGAAGCAAATTTAGGAACGGTCATTCTTGCTGCTGGTAGTGAATTTACCCTTTATTTTTCCGGTAATGGTCTAATTAGTTTTACTGTTGATAAAGCAATTTTATCACCTGCGCAAGACCAGAATGGTAACACTTTAAAAGATGCGGTGAAAAATGCAGGAACGATCATTGCTAATGGCGGCAAAGTATTAATGACTGCGCAAACAGCAGGACAGGTTTTAGATCACGCCATTAATATGAGCGGTATGGTTGAAGTCAAATCAGTGAAACAAGAGAAAGGTGAAGTTGTCTTGATGGGTGGTGATCAAGGCAATGTAGAAGTATCAGGTAAATTAATTGCGACGGGGAAAGGACAGGGAGAACAAGGCGGTACAGTTAAAGTATTGGGAAATACAGTAGCCGTTACTGATCAAGCAAAAATAGATGTGTCTGGCAAGAATGGGGGCGGCACTATTTTGATTGGTGGCAATGCCCATGGGGCAGGGCCTGAGCAAAATGCTGCATACACTTATGTTGGCCCTCATGTCATTTTAATGGCGGATGCAATAAAAAGCGGTAATGGTGGGAATGTTATTGTTTGGTCTGATAAAGGTACGCAGTTTTATGGAAGTATTTTTGCACGCGGTGGTTTGCAATCAGGTAATGGAGGCTTCGTTGAAACATCTGGTAAACAATATTTGGATGCCTTCGGCAAGGTGAATGCCTCTGCTCCGCAGGGGGTAGCAGGTAATTGGTTACTCGATCCTGCTGATGTCACGCTAAGCAACAATGGTGGTGTAAATGTCAACATTACAAATATTGGTAATATCTATACGCCTTCTTCAGGTGCCGCAACCTCAACGCTCGATATTGGTAATTTGGTGGCTTCACTTAATGCAGGTGGTGGAACGAATATTGAAGTAACCACGACTAATACTGGTACAAGCGGCGGTAGCCAAGGCAATATCACTGTTGCCAATACCATCACTGGTTGGAACAATGGTAACCTGACCTTGTCCGCTGATAATAATATTCTAATTAATGCCGGCATTACGATTGCTACCGGTGCACAATTAATTTTAAATCTTAAAACATTGACGGGAGTGGGAACGCAAACCGGCATTATTAGCGGCGCAGGGACATTGGTTAAACAAGGAACTGGTACTTTTACCTTATCTCAAGCGAATACTTACTCTGGCGGTACCATTGTTAATGGTGGTCAGTTAAATGCGAGTGTATTACTAGCGGCAGGCAGTCAAGTAGGAACGGGTGGCATCACCATCAACAATGGCAGCATTTTTTCTTACACAGGTGCAACTGCTACAGCACCTGCTGCTCGCACTTTTACGATTGGTTCGGGTGGCGGCACGATTCAAGCAACGAGTTCAACAGGCGCAACACTTACTATCAGCGGTGGGATAGCTATCGGTGGTAATGCACTGACGATAGATACGATTGGCACAACGCCTGCCAATATTACCACTTCAACTAATGCAATTAGTGGAGCTGCAACAGGAAGCAGTCTGACAAAGACAGGCGCAGGTACACTAACCATTGGTGTTGCTAGTACGTATGGTTCAACTTCAAGTTCAACAACGGTTAATGGCGGTACGCTCGCAAATGGTATAGCAAATGCTTTACCTACCACGACGACATTTACAGTGGGAAGTAGCGGCACATATAACATGAATAATTTTGCGCAAACCATTGGGAATCTTTCTGGTAGCGGTATTGTAAGAAATACAGGTGGCACATCAAGGGTTTTGACAGTAGGGGATGCAAGCTCAACGACATTTTCAGGAACGTTAGGTAATGCAGGTGGATTGAATTTTGGTTTGACAAAACAAGGTGCAGGTACTTTAACGCTATCTGGTACTAGTGCTTATACGGGTGCAACAACAATTAATGCGGGTAGTTTGCAAGCGGGCGCTACTAATGCCTTATCTAGCGCTAGTGCTGTGTCACTTGCAAATGTGGCGGGCGCAGTGCTCGATCTCAATAATTTCAATAACACGATTGGTTCTTTGGCCGGTGGTGGTGCATTAGGCGGTAATGATGTCACTTTAGGTTCTGCGACATTAAATGCAGGCGGTGATAACACAACGACAACGTTTACCGGTGTGATGAGTGGAACAGGCGCATTAACAAAATCTGGTACGGGCAGCATGACATTGGCTGGCAGCAATACGTATACAGGTGCAACTAATGTGAATGCCGGTACACTTGCTTTGACGAATGCAAATGGTCTAGGTTCTGGTGCGACACAATCTAGCGGTGTCACCGTTGCAAGTGGTGCATCTCTTAACACTAATTTTGCCACAGCAACATTGGGGAACACTAATAACATTACAATTAATGGCACTGGTGTTGGTGGAGCAGGCGCCTTATTTTCAAGTGCGACAACGGATACGGTGTCGAACAATATTATACTGGCAGGCAGTGCTGCGGTTGGCGGCGCAAATAGTCTTGTCTTAAGCGGAATTATTAGCGATGGCGGTAGTAATTTCAGTTTGACTAAGGTCGGTGCGGGTACGACAACGCTTAGTAATGCAAATACTTATGGTGGCGGCACGACTGTGAGTGCGGGAACGTTGAGTATCACAAATAAAAATGCTTTAGGCACAACAGGAAATATCGCAGTCAATGGCGGGACACTTAGTTTAAATCTTGGCGGCAATACACTACAAAACAGTAATACATTGACACTTGCAGGCGGCGCATTAACAGATACGACAGCAGCCGCTACAACGGATACTTTGAGTAATGCTATTTCACTTAACAACACAACAACGATTACATCAACAACAGCGAATGCCACATTAGCACTTACCGGTGTGGTGAGTGGAGCAGGCGGTATCACCAAAGCGGGCGCTGGTATTTTAACGTTATCAAATGCAAATACGGCTTATACGGGCAATACCAGTGATAATGGAGGGACGTTAAATATTACAAATGCGAATGGTCTTGGCAGTGCAACAGGCGGTACGATTGCAGTGGCAACGGGTACAACATTACTCTTAAATCTTGGCGGTGCAACACTTGCGAACAGTAATTCACTGTCATTGGCAGGTACTGCGGCATTAACTGATTCAACAGCAGCAGCGACGACAGATACTTTGAATAATGCGATCACTGTTGCAGCAGCAGGAACGCCGACTATCACTTCTACAAATGCAACTGCTACATTGGCATTGACCGGCGGCATCACAAATAACGGTACTTCTGTGACATTCACGGGGTCTGGTAATCACATTGTTTCTGGTGTGGTAAGTGGCGCTGGTGCTTTGACAAAAACTGGAACGGGCACACTCACCTTATCGAATGCAAATATTTATACGGGTAATACCAGTGTTAATGCAGGTACGGTTAGTGTGACTAATACAAATGGCTTAGGTGGTGCAACGGGTGGCACTATCTCGGTTGCAACGACTTCTACGTTAAGTCTTAATTTAGGCGGCGCGACACTTGCCAATCCCAATACATTAACACTGACAGGGACAGGCGCAATCATTGATTCAACTGCGGCTGCAACAACAGATACTTTGAATAATCCTATCACATTAACAGCCGCTGGTACGCCTACGATTACATCGACAAATGCAAATGCCTTGTTAGTCTTAGGCGGCAATATCACTAACAATACAGCGACATTGACCATCACAGGTTCAGGCAATACTAATTTAAACGGAACGTTAGGATCAGGTACGGGTGGACTCACAAAATCTGGCGCGGGGACATTGACGTTAAATGCAGCTAATACTTATACGGGTGCGACTACTATCAATGCTGGCACACTACAACTCGGTATTACAAATGGTATTGGATCAAGTAGTGCTGTGACACTGGCAAATGTTGCAGGTGTTTTATTTAATCTTAATAACTTCAATGACACGATTGGTTCTTTGGCAGGCGGTGGTGCATTAGGCGGTAATGTGACTTTAGGTTCTGGGACATTAAATGCTGGCGGCAATAATACAACGACCACGTTTACCGGTGTGATGAGTGGGACGGGAGCATTCACAAAATCTGGTACGGGCAGCATGACACTTGCTGGCAGCAATATTTATACGGGCGCGACTAATGTGAGTGCCGGCACATTGATTTTGACGAATGTAAATGCTTTAGGTTCTGGTGCGACACAATCAAGTAGTGTCACCGTTTCAAATGGTGCATCGCTTAATACGAATTTTGCAACAGCAACGTTAGGTAATAATACCGCTAACATTACAATCAACGGCACAGGAGTTGGTGGAGCAGGCGCTTTATTTTCAAGTACAACAACTGATACGGTATCAAACAATATTATACTGGCAGGAAGTGCTGCGGTTGGCGGCGCAAATAGTCTTGTTTTAAGCGGCATTATTAGTGAGAACAGTATCGGGCTCACTTTGACTAAAGTAGGTGCTGGCACAACAACACTTAGTAATGCAAGCAATAGTTACACTGGTGGTACGACGGTGAGTGCAGGTACTTTGAGTGTGACGAACAAAAATGCTTTAGGTACGACGGGAAGCATTAATGTGAATGGCGGGACACTCAGTTTAAATCTCGGCGGTAATACTTTAGCAAATAATAGCACCATGACATTTGCAGGCGGTGCATTAACAGATACGACAGCAGCCGCTACAACGGATACTTTAAGTAATGCTATTTCACTTAACAGTACAACAACGATTACTTCAACGACAGCGAATGCCACATTAGCACTTACCGGTGTGGTAAGTGGAGCAGGCGGTATCACCAAAGCAGGCAATGGTATTTTAACGTTGTCGAATGCAAATACTTCTTACACGGGCAATACCAGTGTTAATGCGGGTACGTTAAATATTACAAATGCGAATGGCCTTGGCAGTGCAACTGGCGGTACGATTGCAGTGGCAACAGGTACGACATTACTCTTAAATCTTGGCGGAGCATCACTTGCTAATACTAATTCACTGTCATTGGCAGGTACTGCGGCATTAACCGATTCAACAGCAGTAGCGACGACAGATACTTTAAGTAATGCGATCACTGTTGCAGCAGCAGGAACACCGACTATTACATCAACGAATGCAACTGCTACATTGGCACTGACCGGCGGCATCACAAATGGCGGTACTTCTCTGACATTCACAGGGTCAGGTAATCACACTGTTTCTGGTGTGGTAAGTGGCGCTGGTGCTTTGACAAAAACAGGAACGGGCACACTTACGTTATCGAATGCAAATATTTATACGGGTAATACTTCTATCTCAGGTGCAGGAATACTGAGTGTAACAAATGCAAATGGTTTAGGTGGTGCAACGGGTGGCACGATCTCAGTTGCAACGACTTCCACGTTAAGTCTTAATCTGGGCGGCGCGACACTTGCCAATCCCAATACCTTAACACTGACAGGTACAGGCGCAATCATTGATTCAACTGCTGCTGGTACAACAGATACTTTGAATAATCCCATCACATTAACAGCAGCTGGTACGCCTACGATTACATCGACAAATGCAAATGCCTTGTTAGTGCTAGGCGGCAACATCACTAACAATACAGCGACATTGACCATCACAGGTTCAGGCAATACTAATTTGAATGGAACAATGGGATCTGGTACGGGTGGACTCACAAAATCAGGCGCAGGCACATTGACATTAAATGCAGCTAATACTTATACGGGTGCGACGACGATTAATGTGGGTACATTAAAACTGGGTGCAAATAATGGGATTGGATCAAGTAGTGCTGTGACACTGGCAAATGCAGCAGGTGTGACATTTGATCTTAATAGTTTTAAT